>Ga0315312_1000133_pt1 | contig 117346 bp, 108 predicted proteins | sample TDP7_MG_FD_203629 | JGI IMG/M metagenome (GOLD analysis project Ga0315312, IMG submission 203629) | Freshwater sediment microbial communities from Lake Towuti, South Sulawesi, Indonesia - TDP7 | ecosystem: Environmental > Aquatic > Freshwater > Lake > Sediment | place: Indonesia: South...
GGCGAGCCCCAATTCCGCTTGCCTCTCGATAAGGCCTTCTATCAATTCCGGGGTGTAAGTGCTACCTCCTCCTATCACGCAAACCTTGAGTCCTCTAGCCATCACCTCTCTTCCCCTTACTATCAGACTCGAATCTACCTTCACCTCCCTACAACGTCAAGAATTGATGGGAACTCCCAACGCCGGTTGCTGACACAACCAAAGCGAATAGGGTAGCCAAACTGTAAAGCCGGAATAGTTTCATCACCCCTACTCGGTCATAAAGACATCCGCCCATCAATCCGCCCGCTAGGCCCGCAGGTCCTAAAGCCGTCTCGGAGAAGAGTGTTGGGCGGTACTGCTTACTCCCTGGGATGCACGCTCGTCGGTGTACACCGCTCTGCCCACAAAATAAGCCCCGAAGAGAGCCCAGGTGATATGAGAAAAGTCTGCCCTACCAACTTCATTGCACTACGCTAGCAACGATCTTGACCACCCATATTTCGCCCGGCTCCAACGACTTGCTCAGCACCAGCCGGCCGTTCGCATGTCGGAACGGTACCAACTGGCCGGTGACAATTTCAGTTGCTGTGTAGTTCCCTTGGGGTACGGCGATCCTGAACTGGGGCTGTGCTTGCCGATCTGTATGGTTGAAGGCGAAGAAGATGTGAAAGGAGTGGCCCTCCTTGTCCTTCCCTTCCAGGAGACATGGCTCTATCTCCAGACCGACCGGGACGCCATCCACTTCGACCGGCGGTTCGATCCCTGCCAGGCGGGCCGCTCCCTTGAGGAGCCGGCCAGAGTTCTCGTCCTTGAACTTGTAGAACGCAAAGCTTAGCATGGTGCCCACGAAGACCGCCCAACCTCGACCGTAGCGGTTGACTACGATGGCTGGCGCGCCGTTCTCGAATTCACCCACCACCTCGGCTCTCTCAGACAGGACCTCCAGTTCCTCCTGGAAACGAGCCCCAACGAGCACATCCCCCTTGCTCAGCAGAGGCAGTGCCGGGTGGTCCCGGGCGATGCGGACCAGCACGCCTACCCCTTCTTCCACTCCCTGCGCACCTTGCTCCCGACAGCCGAAGACCTTCTCCAGCCCCAGTCCGGGCACTGCTTGGCCACAGTAACCCCTCTCATCGTTCCAGGCGGTGCGTGCCTCGGCAATGACGACTCCACCTCTGCGCACGAATTTCTCAACGCCGGCTGCTGCCGCCCGGGGTAGCATGAAGGAGAAGGGGAGGTACAGCAGAGCGTAGTCCTCAAGTTTGCCAGCGGCAATCTGATCCACATGGATGAAGTCCCCTGGGATATGCTCCTCATAGAGGGCCCGGTAGGCACCGATGTAGCTACGGCTGGGGGTATAGTGCTGCGACTGGCGCATACAAACCCACATGATATTGGCGTACACATTCCAGCAGATAGCCGCCCGTGCCCGGGTGGGCTTCCCGGCGTGGAAGAGGTCCATGTTTTGCATGATGGCCTTTGAGACGGCGCCGGCGGCTAAAGCCCGCTCACTTGGGGTGCCGTCCAGGTTGGCTAGGCCGAAGCCAGCCGACTCGTAGCCGCTACTCATAGGGTGCCAGGCGTAGAAACAGAGCCCTTTCGCGCCATGGGCAATGGAGTGCCAGCCATACGAGCGAGCGTCGGCCTCGGTCATGTGCGAGGCGAAGATGCCCACATAACCATGCCCACCCTGGAGTTCTCCCAACCAGTATGGTGCACCAACGGAGTCGCAAGCGGAGCGGCTGCCGGCCAGCATCGCCGCCCGAAATGAAGGGTCATTGGTCTCCTTAGCCCCAACGTGCTTCGGGTAAAGCGAAGTGCCCCAGACATCCACCTGCTGAGCCATCCGCCAATCGTCGGGCGAGCCTTGCTCGTCAATGGGCAGGGTGAGGATCGAAGGGACAGCCGAGTGGCTGGTGGTGAGGTGATGGTCGGCCTGGCGTACTGTTTCGTGCCGCCAGCGAAGGTCTTCTGCCAGTTTGTCCATGATGAACTGCAGCCAGTCGACGTATTCGGTGTAGGTCATTAGGGAGATGAACTTGGGGGGGAGCACTAGGTCCCAACTGGAGAAGTTGCGATACCAGGCCTTGTTGAGTGTGTCCAGACTCTGGTACCTGCGGCGGAGCCAGTCGCGGAAACGCTGGGAGGTGTGGTGACAGTAGCAGAAGGTAGCGGGCTGCGGCAGGAAGTCGAAATAGCCCCATTGAACGATGTGGGGCTCGCTCCACAGGTCCCAGGCCAGGAAAGGTTTGCGGTCAGCGATGTGGCCAGCCAAGGTGCGCATGAAGCCCTCGGCTGCGGTGCGCACCCCAGGGTGGTCGTAGCAGTAACCAGGTGCACCCTGGGAGTCGATGGGCAGGCCCCCGGCAGAGATATAGCGGCAGTCTGGATAATATTTCACCAGCCAATCCGGCGCTGAATCGAGATAGAGTTGGACGATGACCCTGAGGCCCACCTCCTCGGCCAGCTCCATCAGCAGGTCCACTGCTTCGAAGTGATAGTCGCCAGGCTCTGGCTCGCCGCTGGCCCAATCCACCCAGCAACGGACAGCGTTGAAGCCGCAGTTGGCGATGTTCTTCAGGTCTCTCTTCCAACTCTCCCGGTCAGCCGGCCCCGGTGGGCGGACCATGGTCGCCCGGGCTCTCCCACCCGTGTACCAAGCCGCAATAGGGATAAACTTCTCGTCCACTTTTACCTCCCCGTTTTCTACATCCGATTCAATTGGCTATTCAACTACATTCTGCCGCAACCACCCTAGAAGAGCCTGGCGGGCCGCATTCCATGCATTCACGAGGATGTACGTGCCGTGCCCATCTCCCGGCAGCGCCACTACCTGGCAAGGCCCTTGAGCCAACTTCGCCATCTCCCGGGCTTGCTCCAAGACGAGGCCACGGCGGTCCCCTTCGGCAGCCAGGAAGAGGATGGGACGCTGGCTGAGTTGGGCCACCTCGTCCATCTGTGGGCCGGAGATCACCACCACGCCCGGGATCTGGAGATCCTGCACCGCGGCGAGGATCACCGTCTCTGCCCCCTGGTCAGCTCCCACTAATACGATACGGGTCGGGTCGACTACTGGCAGGGAGCGCAGGTAGTCCACTGCTGTTAATGCTCCCTCAGGTTCCTGGACTTTGAGCGCTACGGCCAGCGAAACGTACCCCCGCCTCGCCAGGTCGCTCGCCAGCTCCAGCCAGTCGGTTTTCACCCCCATCCCGTGGGAGCCAGTGGCGATGAAGACCAGCGCCGGCAGCCCCTGCCCCGCCGCCGGTCGAACCAGGGTCGCATCTGCCTCTCCCTTCTCGGCCGGGATGGTCACCTCCTCTTGGAGCACCTGGGTCACCGGCCGCGCTTCGATGGGCCCCAGTCGGGCCGGGCCCGCCTCGGCCATCTCGAAGAGCCCGTCGTAGAGAGTGGTCACGGCGATGGTGTTGGCTTGGCCGTATTTCAAAAGCTCGCTGACGTCGGCGTAGGGGGCAAACGGCTTGCGCGCCGACTCGACCCGCTGCCCGTTGACGAAGACCAAGGAATCGTGGGGGTTGAACCAGGCGCTGATCCCGATCGGCTTTCCCTCCCAGTCGGCGGGCACCTGAACCTGGCGGCGGTAGACCACCACCTTCGCCTTGCCCACCAAATCCCCCAACCCCTGTTCCGACCAGGGGGCAGGAGCGTACACTCGGTTCCAGCCGCTGTCGTCGTAGTCCGGCCTGGCCATCTCCTCGTTAAAGATTTCCACCTGCCGGAAGCGCCACAGTCCGGTTAACTCAATGGCGTCGGTCAGATTCACGTCGGTGATCGCCTCCTGTCCCTCGCCTACGGCCAGGGGGGTGAGAGTGGGCGGTGGAGCAGCCGAGGGTGCACAGCCGCCAGCCAGGAGCGCGGCCAGCACGACTACAATCAGAACGCAGTTCCTTTCCATATTATATCCTCCTCTCACCCTTACCCCCACACCTCTCCTTGCCAAGGAAATCTTTCTTCCTCTCCCTCATTCGAGGCAAAGGAAGAGAAAAGGGAGAGAAGACCCCGGGACCTCTGCTTCCCTACTAAAGAGGGGGAGAGGATTGACATCGCGCAGGGCCACGAGCCAGGCCTCACGGTTCTGAGCCACGGCGCGGATGAAGAGGTGACCACGGGTGCCCATTCCGACAACGCCGATCGCCGTCTCATCTCCTCTCTATCTCTCTCCTCTGAAGGATTTGCCCATCGGCCAACTCATAGACAACCGAAGCGTACTCTTCCACCAGAGGGTCGTGCGTGGCCATTATGACCGTAACCCCCTCGCTGTGGGCCAGTTCCTGGAACAGGGCCATAATCTGCTGGGCACTGGTGGAGTCCAGTTCGCCCGTTGGCTCGTCAGCCAGGATCAGTGCTGGGCGATTGGCGATAGCCCGGGCGATAGTCAGACGCTGCTGCTGCCCGCCGGACAGCTCGTAGGATCGATGGCTAGCCCAGGCCAGAAGCCCCACCCGGCTTAGGCACTGGCGGGTGCGTGTTGCCCGTTTCCGCCAGGACACTCCGGCCAGTCGCAATACCAGATCGACGTTGTCGCTGGCGGAAAGCTGCGGCAACAGGGCAAAGCTCTGGAACACATAACCAACCTGGTGACGGCGCAGGCGGGTCAGTTCGGCGTCGGAAAGGGCCTCGATTTCCTGCCCGTCTAGGTACACCTGCCCGGCCGTCGGGCGGTCCAGTCCCCCGATCAGGTTCAACAAGGTGGTCTTGCCAGAGCCTGAGCGGCCATACACGGCGGCAAAGGTCCCTGGAGCAACCTCTAGGCTCACTCCCCGCAGCGCCGGCACCGATACGCCGTTCGTCTGATAGATGCGAACCAGTTCGACCGCGCGCACCGCCGCTCCCGCCCAGGTTGGCGGTGGAGTCTTCGCCGGGTGCGGATATAGATGGGCCGCCACCCGGCCAACACAGCCACGGGCGCGATGGATCAGCAGGTTGGCCTCCCTGCTCAGCCAGGGGAGACGCGACTCCTCGTCGCTGGGCTGTGTAACCACCTCCGGTGCCTCCTCTTCCCGCACAGGATGGATCACGATTGTCCTGTCCCTCAGCTCCAGCCTCGCCAGTCGGCCAATCCCCAACTGCTCGCGGTACTCCTGTGGCAGTTGCAGCCGCCCGGCCGAATCCAGGACGGTGTGCTCGGAGGGGGGCGAAGAAAATTCTCTCCTTTCCCTTCTTTTCTCTGTACTGACTTTGCCGTCGCAGATGGCCACCACCCGGTCGGCCTGGCCGGCGATGGCCGCGTCGTGGGTGACCAGGACCATCGTCATGCCGAAGGCGACATTGATCTGACGGAGGGTCTCCCAGATACCTCGGGCGGTGGCTGTGTCCACGTTGCCGGTCGGCTCGTCGGCCAGGAGGAGCGCCGGGCGGTTAGCCAGGGCTATGGCGATGGCCAGCCGCTGCTGCTCGCCGCTGGAAAGATCCACCAGGCGGTGCGCTCGCCGTGCTCCCAGCCCCACCGCCTCCAGGAGTTCTTCGGCCCAGTCGCCGTCAGGCTGGGTCATCCGGCCAGCCACGATCTGCGGCAGAAGCACATTCTCCGCCGCGCTCAGGTAGGAGAGCAGGTTGCGGGTTGGCTGCTGCCAAATGAAGCCAACCACTTCTCGCCGGTAGCGGCTCAGAGAGCGGGCCGAGATGCGCCCTAGATCGTGGCCGGCGACCACAGCTCTGCCAGCGGTGGGACGGTCTAGGCTGCCCAGGATGTTCAAAAGAGTGGTCTTGCCACTGCCGCTGGGACCGACGATGGCCACCATCTCCCCCTGCGCCACGCTCAGCTCGAGTCCCTGTAGTGCCACCACCTCGACTCCGGCTGTCTTATATATCTTCACCAATCCCTGGCAGAGGATCATTCTGCTACCTCTCCCAGTTTCACCGCCTTAAACAACTCCCCGCGCGCCAGTTGCCAGCCAGTGCCTAGCGCAGCCAGGGCGAAGACCAGCCCGAAGATCCCGTAGATGGGCCAGATCTGGCTCCAGGCCACGCGTACCAGAGAGGGCGGGATCACACCACCACTCCCCAAGAGCGGGATGAAACGAACGCTGACCCATAGCCCCACTACTGTCCCCGCCGCGGCGCCTAGCACGATCAGCCCCGCCTGCTCGATAATGAGCAATCCGAATGCCTGAGGCAGTGAGAGCCCCAGGGCACGCAGGATACCCAATTCAACGGTCCGCTGCTCCAGCGACACCAGGCCATGAAGCAGGAAACCCACCACCGTCAGCCCCGCCGAAGCCAAGAAGCCAGCCGAGAGCAACCCCAGCCCCCCCTGCCGTTCTGGCCGAGTCTGCTCGGCGGCGATCTGGGCCTTAGCATTGCGGACCAGAGGCACTCGCACGCCCCAGGCCCACAACTGGCGCAAGATGGCTCCTGCGTCTGCCTCTGGCGTAGTGGAAAGCCAGACCTCGTAGGGGGCTGACCTACCCAGTTGCGCGAACAGGTAAGTCAGGTTACCGACGAAGAGCGGCCCTTGTGCGGGGTCAGCCCGGGGGAAGTGGTCCACCACTTCGACGATGACGAAGGGGATCTCCTTGCTCTGACCGGCAGCGGTCACCCTCAGGTGGAGCCGGTCGCCTAGGCGCAGGCCGCTTGCGATCAGGAATGAACGGCTGACGAGCAGCCCCGTCGGCCGCACTCGCAGCGCGTCCATCAGTAGTTCCAGCGACTGGGAGGAAAAATCAGGCCGGAAGAACGCCACCTGAGGGAAATCGGCCGGGTCTACGCCGACGAAACGCCCCTCGAACAGCTGGCCCCCCAGTTGGGTGTAGGCCGGGTAATCGCCCACTCGGGTCGCGGCGTGCACGCCGGGGAGAAGCAGGTGCTGACTGATGGGGAGAGGGGCGGAATCACTGATCTCCACTAGGCTCAGGTCGGCCCCAGTCTGATAGTGGGCACGGTCCGCCAGGTTGACGTCGAGGGTCTCAGCCATGGAGGCACTGAAGACAGCCAGGCTCAAGGTGATGATGAGCAGGATAAGAGGGCCGCTCCGGGTGTGCACCGTCCGCGCCAGGTCCTCGAACGCCAGCCCCCATGGCAGCCCCGGCAATGGCCGGCTCAATTGGGCCGCAGCCCGGACTAGCAGTGGGCATAACCGCACGAAGAGCAAAGTGCCAGCCAGGACGAACAGCGTGGGGGCCAGAAATAGTAACGGGTTCCCCAGCGGATCGTCCCCCACAGCCAGCCCGCCCTGCTTCTCCAACAGCCTGTAGCCGTACCAGGCGGCGAGGAGCAGCAACAGGTCAAGGAAGCCACGCTGCCAGAAGGGACGCTGAAGCGTCCGAGCGACCTCCTGCTTGTAGGTTACCAGGGTATGGCGTGCTGTGGCAGCAGCCGGGCCCAGTCCCAGGAGCAGTCCCAGGCCTACGGCGGCGGCGGCGAAGCGCAGGCTGGCCCACGGCGCGCTGACCGGCAACGCCAGGCCGGGCACAAACACGAGAAAGCTCTTGGCCATCCCCAGCCCGCGGGCCAGCATTGCACCCAGGGGCGGCCCAAAAGCGAGGCCCACCACCCCGACCAGCAACCCCTCGAACAAGGTGAGACCGACGACCTGAGTCACGCTGGCCCCCCGGCTGCGCAAAAGGGCAATCTCCCCTCGGCGACGTTGGGCAAGCAGTCTAGCCACCAATCCCAGGAAGAAGAGCACCAGCCCTAACACCGGCAGGCTGAAGGCATACAACGAAACCACCAGCGCCTGGAATCGACGCTGGTGTTCAGTCATCGCTTCCTCGGGTGAAGCAGTGAGAGTGACGTTGCTCAGGCGTTCGCTAGCCCGGGCCCGCAGCCTGGCGATCCGCCCCATGAACGCTGGCACGTCGGCCGTGTGCACGCTCCGCCCGTCGAAGATCAGATACCAAGCAGCGCTATAGATCTCCCCGGACAAGGTCGTTGCTATTAGGCCAGCGAAACTCTCCTCTGGCACCAAGAGTATCTCGTCGAAGGTATTCGGGGAGTAGAGCCAGGAGCGGTCGTCGGGGTCTCGCGGCTGCCAGACGCCAGCGATGCGGACCGGCACCTCGGAGAGCTGCTCGGCGGTGCTCTCCGTTGGCTCTTGCATTAGCAGGTACTCTTGGCCGACCTGAATCTCCAATTCCTCGGCCAGCGGCTGGCTGATCAGCGCCTCCAAGACCTCGGCCTCTGGCCCGGCCGGAACCGGCCAGCCACCGGCGGTAATCTGGATCTGCTCGTCGAGGCCACTGAAGAAGCCCAAGCGCACGTCGGACAGGGGTACGGGGGCTGCCAGCGACCCACGATAGAGTCGCAGTCGCCCGGTGGCTGTGTGGCGAATCGCCGCTTGTAGGGGCACTCCTAGGGTCGAGGCGCTCTGGCCCACAAGGAAGTTATCAAGGGGACCGACCTGCTCCCATTCGAGGGGGCCGTACCAGGCGCCCCGGTAGACGAATAAGAAACTGAAGGGAGGCCGGCCGCGCTCTCTTTCCTGTCCCTGCTCTAATTCCTGGCGCAATAGAGCATAGTTGACCGCGTCGGCGTAGAGCGGCACGCTCGTGACTAAGGCTACGGCCACGACGGTGCCTAAGGTCGCACTGGCCACGAGCATCCGCTCGTGCCATGCCCGTTTGAGAACCACCCACCCGATGGAGCGCAAAGTTCGAAAAACGCAGGCCAGGGAGTCCATGGAAGAACGGCCTCTGTTTAGGGGCGCCAGGGTTTGAGCGTGTCGAGCGCGCTCTTGGCAGGCTCATCCATATCGCTCGACTGGCTCGGTCATCCTTTCAACCCGGTCAGGGCGATCCCCTTAACGAAGTAACGCTGCAGAGCCACAAACATCAAGAGAGCCGGGATCACGCTGACAGCCGTGCCAGCCATCTGAAGGTGGTGGAACTGTGCCTCCATGCCATAGGTTCGCAGGCTGTTCAGAGCCAAAGGGACAGTGAAGAGATCGCGCGACTGCACCACTAGGAGTGGCCAGAGGAAAGCGTTCCAAACCGTCACGAAGTTGAACGAACCCAGGGTGGCCAGAGCCGGACCGCTCAGAGGGAGGATGATCTGCCAATAGATACGGAATTCAGAAGCACCGTCAATGCGGGCAGCGTCAAGGAGCTCGTCGGGGATGTCCAGGATGAACTGACGCATGAGGAAGATCCCATAAGCGCTGACCACGCTTGGTAAGATCAAACCCGCATAGTTGTTCAACCAGCCGAGTTGCTTAACGATGTAAAAGACTGGAATCAGGGTGACAAAGAACGGGATCATCATGCTTGCTAGAACAAGCATGAAGAGGGTGTTGCGCCCTGGGAAATCATACTTGGCGAAGGCGAAACCGCACAAAGAACTGGTGAAAACGATCCCAACCACGGTGAGGCCTGAAACCAACAGGCTATTGAGATACGCACGCAATAGAGGTACGACGCGCGTAACGTCAATGTAGTTATGCCATTGAGGTTGCGCCGGCAAAAGCGGCGGCGGTAAACTGGTGACTTCCTTGGAGGTCATCAATGAGCCGGAGAACATCCAAAAGAATGGCAAGAGCATCCAGGCGCCCGCCAGAGCCAGGATGAGGTACTTGGATATGGATTCGGCGATGGCCGGAGCGGTCAGTTGTCGTTTGACCATATCTCTCCCTCCTTACACCCGTTCTCGCAAGAGACGCAACTGGATAAGCGTGACGACAAAGATGATGACGAAGAGAATGACCGCCATAGCGGTCGCACGGCCCATGCGGAAGAACTTGAAAGCGGTATTATACATATGGAGCACGACCACCATGGTACTGCCAGCCGGACCACCTCCGCTTGTCTCCCCGGCGACACCCGTGGTGGCGGCGAAGACGATATCGAAGACCTGGAGGGCGCCGATGGTGTTAGTGACGATAATAAAGAGCAAGACCGGGCGCAGCAAAGGCAAAGTGATATGCCAGAAAGATTGCCATCGGTTTGCCCCATCCACAGCCGCCGCGTCGTAATACTCCTCAGGGATCCCCTGCAGCCCTGCTAGGTAGATGATAATATAGTAGCCTACATACTGGTAGACAGCGACAGCGATAATACACGCCAGCGCCTGATTTGGGCTGGAGAGAAAAGGCTGCTGTGGAATGCCAGAGAGTCCCAAGAGAGTGTTAACCAGACCGTAATTCTTGTTTAATAGCACAGCCCACATCATGCCCAAGGCTAAAGGTGCGGTGACGATAGGTAGGAAGAAGAGGGTACGCCAAAAGACGCGAGCCCGCAGGCGGGTATTGAGCAAGAGGGCGAACATTAACCCCAGAACGGTGTTGGTACCGACTCCGCAGATAGTGAAGATGAAGGTATTGCGCAGGCCTCGCATGAAGACAGCGTCTTTAGTTAGAAGGTAGCGGTAGTTTTCCAGGCCCACGAAGGGCATTTGAGAGATGGGTTCGATGAGGTTCCAATTATGAATGCTAACCCAGAGGGTGAAAAGGATAGGACCAACGGTGAAGAGAAGGAGTGCGAGGATAGCGGGGCTGACGAAGAGGTAGGCCCATAGTACTCTCCGGGGCAGAAGTCTACGTCTGGCCCGGGCCAAGGGCAAAGCCACGTCAAGCACTCTCAATCTATTGCTCACCGCCTGTGCCTCTTAATTCAGGCCGCAAGCGGGGAAGGGGGCCAAGTCGAGGTGGCTCCCCTTCCCCCTGCTACAGTTCCTCCCGGCTATCGCTTCTCGGCCAGAATGCGATTTGCCTCCTCCGTCGCATCAGCGAGGGCTTGTTCGGGCGATTTCTGCCCATACCACGCCGCCTCGATCTCGGTCTGAAGCGTGGTCTTCACCTCCTGACCACCAGGCACCACTGGCTCGGGCCGGGCGACAGCGGCCGAATCTACAAAAGCTTGCAGGAACTCATCGTAGCGATCAGCGAGCACCTGCTGATCAGAAAGGCGGCTGGGGATCGCTCCCAGGGCGCTGGTCAAGAAGTCGCCGATGGGCGAGGCTTCACCTTCCTTAGCGGGCGTGTTCAGCCATTCGACCAGTTTCCAGGCCTCTTCGCGGTACTTGCTGCCGTTGTCCACACCGAAGAGCCAGTTGTACTGGAGGGTGCTCGACTGGCCGTTGGGACCATGGGGAATCGGGGCGACGCCTACGTTTTCATAGCCATCCAGGAAGGTATCCTTAAGGGTAGCCCGCCACCAGTTGGCCATGATGATCATCCCACCCTTGCCGTTGGGAAAGTCCCCCCAGCTTATGCCGAGGTCAATGCACTTGTTCTCAATCATCTCCATCTGCAACTCGAGGGTGGCCAGGCCTTCGGGGCTGTCGAAGAGGGCCTGGGTCCCGTCGGGGCTCAGATATTCGCCCCCGTTCGACCAGAGCAGGGAGAGGAAGGGGTGAACAACCCCCGAGTCCCACCCAGGGATGAGGAGGAAGCCAGCCACCGTGACCTTGCCGCTGGCGTCCACTTGTGTCACCTTGCAAGCCATCTCTTTGAGTTCATCCCAGGTCTCTGGTGGCTTGTCGTAGCCGGCTTCCGCCAGCAATTTCTTGTTGTAGATCAACTGGTAGGTGTTAATCTCAGTCGGATAGCCCCAGATCTGGTCCATGTAGGTCACTGCCTGGATGGAACCTGCGGCGTAGTTAGCCTTGATGTCGGCGATCACCTCCTCGGGCGGGACAGCCAGCATGCCGCCCTTGACGAACTCCGGCAGCCATAAGTTGTAGAAGTGGTAGACATCCGGACTTATGCCGGCCGCACGTGCGGTGGTGATCTTGGTCAGGAGCTGGTCGAAGGTCACCGTCTGGTATTCGATGGTGACATTGGGGTGAAGCCTCATGTACTCCTCAAGCCTGGCCTGCATTGGCTTGAGCACTGATTCTTCACCCCAGTGAGTTAGCATAACCAACTTCACCGGGGCTGCGGTGGGTGTCACCTCCACAACCTGGGGTGCCGCTTTGCAAGCTACCAGTAGCACAACGACCAGCCCCAGAACTACAAACAAAGTTTGCCTTCTCATGGCTCTCCTCCAAAGAACGACTAAATTCACACAGATGCTCTGCCAATAGTATACCATCTCTTTTCTCTATCCATCACCTCCTTCCTTTTGTTGGAACACCCGTTGCCCCGCACCCACCAGGCCAGTTTCGTAGTCTAAAGCGCGCTTAACTTCTGAAACGCCATATTACTGCTCGCCATAGCCTTTGTGATACAGCAACACGGCCTTGGCCGCTCCCAGCAATCCAGCGCTCTCCCCCAGCTGTGACGGCACAATCTTTACTGCCTTAGCCGATATCGGTTGGGCGTTGTGGAGGACTAACTCCCTGATCTGATCGATGAGCAGGTCGGTCTGAACTCCTACTCCGCCACCGAGGATAACGATCTCCGGATTCACCAGGCTCACGATGTTGGCGATACCGACACCGAGTATCTCGCCGATGTGACGGACCACTTCGCTGGCCAGGCGATCGCCTTGCCGAGCGGCGTCGAAGACTATCTGTGCAGTCAGATTCTCGTATGAGTCAAGAGTCTGCTGGCGCAGAATAGAGGGCTCGCTGCTCCGTCGCAGCCTCTCTATTGCGAACCGAGCGATGGCGGGGCCGGCTGCCAGGCTCTCCCAATGGCCAACTTGCCGAGCATATTTTTCGGACACGCGCTGTGTCCCCAGTACAAACCAACCTGCTGCACCGGCAAGCCGGCTGGCACCACGGTAGAGCTGTCCCTCCAGGATCATTCCACCCCCAATGCCTGTGCCGACGATAAGGAAAACCACATTCTGATAGCCTTGCCCCGCGCCTAGCCACCATTCGCCTAGTACTGACATGTGGCCATCGTATTCGATACGCACTGGCAAGTTGAGGCCTGCACTCAGTTCATCATGCAGGGGGACGTTCTCCCAGCCAGGCAGGTTAGGTGCCCAGACAATGACCTTGTGGTCTGCATCGATGACGGCCGGAATTCCCACTCCCAGACCACAAACGTCTGCTGGGCTCACCCCCGCCCGTACGAGGTCATCCTGGAGCATAGTGGTGATCTGATCGATCAAGCCCGGCGGGCCAGTTAGGTCCGTAGGTGCCTTGCTCATCTGCGAAATCTCGCCCGCGGACGATATAACCGCTGTTACGGTCTTCGTCCCACCGATGTCCGCGGCGAGGATGTAAGCACCTGCCACAGATGCCCCCGCTTTCCCTTTGCCATCCCCCTCAGGCGGTAGGATCACCGAGCCGTCGGATGAACGAAGTGTACTCCTGGAAGACTTGCTCGTTGTGTTCGGCCCCCACCCCGGCCACATTCGGCGATACGAATATGGAGAGAGGCACTTGTCGTGAAGCCAGTTCCCGGGCGACCTCCGCCACTAGGGCCATGGAGATTGCGATCGCAGCTAACGTTGACATCGCTGCCACTTTCTCCCGCCGGCCCTCGATAGCCACCGCTGCATCCTCAGGGGCGACACAATTGTCGATCACGATGTCGGCAATGTCGGCCAATCGCTTACCCGACGAGTGGGTCGCTGCCGAGATGTGATGGCTAGCCAAGGAGGTCACAGCCACTACCGTAAGCCCTCGCTCCTTGGCTGCCATGGCCATTTCCACCGGTGCCGCATTCAGCCCACCGTGAGAGAAGACCAACATGGTATCGTGGGGATCCAGGTGATAAGACTGAAGCACGTTGGCGATGTAACCCTCTGTGCGCTCCAACCACAAAAGCTCACGGGCTCCACCAGGCCCAACGATGTTGAACCACATCAGACGAGGGTCCATTATGGGGTGAAAGCCGACGAAGGAGCCATAACGTGGAAAGATTTCCAGGACCGGCATTACAGAGTGACCAGAGCCGAAGAGATGGACGGCACGCCTGGCCTCAATGGAACCTGCCATTCGCTGTGCGGCCTCTCGAATGACGGGCAATTGGGTGCTTTCGATCCTGGCGAAGAGTTCTTTGACCTGCTCCAGGTATAATTCAGCAGACATAAGAGACCTCCTATCGATCTGAGTGAGCAGGCGTTAGCCCCTGCTTCACGCCGCAGTGGGATCTCAAAGAAAAATCGGCGATTTTTCAGTGTGCGGGGTGTTCCTCCGCTACCAGTTCGACGGAGAGGATGTAGTTGTCTCCTCTGTAGACCGACTCTACATATTCGAACGGGCACTCGTCCTGATCGAAGGTCCTGCGCCGGATCAGCAACACTGGCTGGCCACGCCGGATACCCAGGATCTGCGCCTCGAGCGAGCCACAGGCACCAGCCTCCATCTGTTCCTGCGCCCGGGTTGGTACCAAACCAAATCGCTCGATAAGTAGCCTATATAGCGAGCCTGAAAGATCCTGTCGCAGAACCATTTCGCAGCCGTCGAAGGAAAGATGACAGCACTCGATGCCCACCGGCTCGCCATCGGCTAGGCGGAGGCGTTCGATCAGAGCAACTTGCTGTCCGATGTCGATCTCGAGCATATCCGCCACGTTAGGCCTGGCAGGTACCATCTCCTGGCGCAACACCTGAGCGCCCGCCTGCTTGCCGCGAACACCCATCTCCTCAGTGAAGCTGGTCAGCCGGGAAAGCTGTTTGCGGATCTTGGGCTTAGCCACGAAAGTGCCGCGCCCCTGATCGCGACGCAGTAAGCCGTCATTGACCAATTCGGTCAGAGCCTGCCGCACCGTCATGCGGCTGATCCCGTAGGCTTCGGTCAGCTCCCGTTCGGAGGGAATAAGATCCCCTGGCTTCCATTCCCCTTGTTCAATACGGCGGCGCAGCTCCTCCATCAATTGATAGTATAGGGGTAATGGATGGTCACGATTAATCATAGTTCTGGTATAGTCCTCATAATATTAGTGTGTCTAGACCAGTACCATAATAACACACAGTATCTCGCTTGTCAAGGGGCTGTTTCTCTTGACTTGACCTATACCTCTCAGCGAACATCCAGGGCCTGAAGCAGAGGGTCCAATTGCCGTAGCATCTTAGGATGGCCAGTGTGTTGATACAAGCAGGGACAGGCGGAAGTTAGGGAGGAAAAGTGCCCCATGCCGCCATATCGACCAGTTGCCGGATGGGCCCAGATCCAGCACTTGGAAATCGTCCCAGTGGAGGCCCTCCCTTTGGAGAAGTAGAAGGTGCCTTCCAGACACCAACGACGACAATTCAACCAGACCTCTTTGGCTGGCTCCGCGCCGGGATGGGAACGTTGGTCAGTAAAATCCACAGTAACTCCTTTCATAGTCTTGCCCCATTTTCTCAATCCGCGCCAGGCTGTCATGGAAACCCCCAGGGCGGTTGCGTGCGTGCCAGATCTCGCGGAATTCTACCATAAGGCGGTTGGTGTCCTCCGCCAGCGCCTGGCACAGCTTGGTGTCCTCCGCGCCGCAGGCCTTACCTAACGCCCAGAGGCCTCGCCAGCAGGCATGGCGCAGCATGTCCGCGGCCCAGGTAAACTCACGCCGGATGAGATCGGCATCGGGGCGTTGCATCCGTGCTTGCAGCAGGTGCGCCATCACCCTATCCACATAGGCCAAGGTCTTTTGGAGCGCCTCCTCGTTTAGGCCCATAATCTCTGCAATCTGGTCTGGTGACATCTGCAATATGCGGAAGAGCACTGTGGCGTTTTCGACGGCAACCCCGGTCTCTTTGTAGGCGTTGCCCAGGTCATTGGCAATGCGGCCCATTGTGCCTGTGGGATCGCGGAAGGCATAGGTGCTGATAGCCTGGGCGATGTCCAGGTCGCGGTTGGCCTCGTAGGCCCAGGAGACCGCCGCGCCGTAGGCGTAGCCCAGGTAACTGACTGGCAGGGGTTGCCAGTGGCCGTTATCTCCCCAGTCGGTATTCAGATAGCCCACCGCGCCGCGCTTGAGGCCGTTCTCGGCGGCGTTGCGCAGGTTGCCGATGGCGTTCTCCGTACGTCCGGCGACTGTGTTCCACGTGGAGGTACCAGGACAAACGTAGAAAGGAACGCCGGAGGCAGCAAAGATCGCTCCGTGGCTATCGAAGGGATGGCTAGCCTCATAGCCCCACTCCAAGGCGATGACATCACGCGGCAACTCGGGCAATAGGTCGGGATGCTCCATAATAATGTCTCCCCAGAACTGCATGGTGCGCCCGCGAGCCCTCACCTCCCGGTAAATCTTGAGCAGGAAATCCAGGTAGACCCGTCCCTCACGGTAGTTCTCCACTGCCTCCTTACTTCGCCCTCGGCCTAGATCAACCGCCTCGTCGCACCCCACGTTGAAGCAACGGCTGCTGAAGTGGGGCAGCAATTCGTCGAAGATGCTGCGGAGCAGGTTCAGGCTGCCTGGGTCCAAGGGACAGAGACTGAAGGGCTCGTCAAAGTAGCCCCAGCGCGTTTCGCACCCCTTTGGGCACTCTGCCAGGTGGCGGTAGCGGTCGTGCACCAGCCAGCGGCGCATATGGCTAAAGGAGCTTTGGTAGGGTACTAACTCCACAAAGCGCTCGCGGCAGTAGGCGTCCAGGGCCAGGACTTCCTCACCGGTCAAAGGCGAGGCCTCCGCCCATACCTCTGGGTGATTACGGTAGGCAAAGGTGTGTACCATATACAATTGCAACTGATTCACCTTCCAAGAGGCCAGCAAATCTACCAGGTCAAAGAGGGTCTCCATCGTGGGCACTTTGTCTCGGCTGATATCCAGCATAACCCCGCGGTTGGGGAAATCAGGCCAGTCGTGGATGCGTAGGGTGGGAAAGTCACGGCCGTGTTGCTCTAGAATCTGGATCAGGGTCATAACAGCGTAGAAGATCCCAGCATTGGTGCTGGCCACTGCGTGGATGCCCTCTTCGGTGATGGTCAGTTCATACCCCTGAGGATGGCGCACGCTGTTCGGTACCACACTGAGCCTAATGCCAACTTGCTCCTGGGGCACGGTGGTGCTGGCGACGACCTCCCAGGTGAGCCTGGCGTAGTCGCGTAGGGCCTTTTGTAGACAGGCCGCGGTGAAGCGCAGGGCCTGGGGCTCGGCGTTGTCCAGGACGATCAAACGGTCGGCGGATAAGGTCAACATCCTGCTTGAGAAGAGGATATGGCGTGGCACAGGCAAGAACAAGAAGTTCTTCATCATTGTTTCCCCCGTATAGTGCTTAGAACATACAACCATCAACGGCCTTCACGGGCTAACACCACCCCTTACAACATTGCTCACACGGCTCCACTCGTATAAGCCAGGCGCTTCCGTGCCTCTTGGGGTGAACACTACCTCAGAGTAGTGACAATGGCCACTCTAACGCTTGGTGTGAATTCGCCAACCAATAGTCGAGGCGCACGCCTTGCTAACCACATTCTATCTCGTGGTGGATGATTGTTGCAACTCCCAAGTGCCTCCAGAAAGGCGGGCTGGCCCTAAGGCTTGTCTCAGTCGTAGTGAGGCAGCCACGTTGGCTATCTTTGGTCAGTGAGGGTGCTTCGAAAGTGAACGGGCCCTCTACTGGTACGCTAAGCGCCACTACGGACTGCCTTTCCAACTCTCCTTGATGTTGCCCAGTTTAATCGGCTGTGGCGATGGCATCAGGCAACCATGGGAAAGTTCTTTCTGCGCGTGGATCTACTATTCTCACGATGGTTTAGGGGGAAGAGCCCTGCCCATGAGAAAATTCTCGGTAACCCATCGCCTAGGAACGAAAGGTAACCAAAAGGGACTCTCCCCAAGGCAGTGCCTAGCCGCGCACCTCATATGGGCAGGCCTTGATCGAAGGGAGGGGCCGGAGTTGTTGGCATCAAGCCTAAATGGGGAGTTGGATGCTAAATACAACGTCAGTCTGCGACAGTTGGGGAAAGGGGGAGGCGAAGAGAAGTTGGTCCGCCTTCGCGAACAACACGGGAAAAAATAGCCACAGAATCGCGGCTAAGGAGGGCAGACCAAATCGTCGAAGAGATCGCCGAGATGAACGTTCTACACGCCACGACCAGCCCGGATCACTCTGGTCTTCAGCCCAGTGGCAAACACATACGCCAGGGCCAAAGAGTCGGGGATCCTGCTGGCTGCTCTTTCTAGGTTCCGGGCAGAATAGGCCGCTCAACGAAAACGAGCGGTCTATTCGGTCGCCCATTTCGCGTTGCTACCCCTGTGGGGGTTTCGAGGTATAACACTCATGCCCCCTACTGGCGCTGAGGCCCCAAACCGCTCAACGCTGATCATCTGCCCCTCTAGCCCCAGGTACCTTTCCCACCCTTGGGTGACAGCGGCCTCGACCCCTAATCGTAGCGGAACCGAGGGAGGTAGCACCGCATCTTTGCAGGATTGCGGTTGCTCTTCGTTCTGATACCCAAAATAGACCCTTTGAAGGCGAATATTGAGAAATTCAGGAAGTATTATGACGAGTTAGTAGTACTAATGATCGTGTTTTTGTTCTACCTCTATCCGCTGACTATTTTCTGGAATATGGGCCTGAGATTTAATATGATCCAACCCTTAGCCCCCGCCTTGGGAATACTCTTTTATTACTGTGGGGTTCTGATAGGAACGCAAAAAGGAACTGGTTTATTGGAATAAGAACACCTTGGACTTTGAGCAGCGAAGAAGTATGGGACAAAACCCATAAGATCGGTGGGAGGCTGTTCAAGGTTGCTGGGTAGTTGCTCTCTTTGGCGCATTTTTTCACGGCTATGCGATCTTTTTCACCCTCGTTCCAGTCATTTTGATCGCCGCTTATACAGTTGTTTATTCATATCTTGAATTTCAAAAAGAGACAAAATGACGGGGTGAGGGGGAGCCGGGGCGTGGCGGCGATGGCGCTGAAGAGGCTGTAGGGGAAGGTTGTCCATCTGCTATTAGATGTGGTACTCTAATATAATAAATTAGGCGACATCGCTAGAAATCTATTAGGAGGTTAAAAATTGTCCGAGACAGAAAAGCCCGGCGTAAAGGAGTTGCAAGAAAAAGCGGTCCGATATTTCTGCGACCGACCCACTAATTTCCCTGCCGGACGGCCATATAACTGCTGTGAGAGCATCCTCTTGACTCTGGCAGAGTATCTGGACCTAGGTTCTGAACTCATCCCCAAGATCGGCACAGCCATAGGCGCAGGGGTTAGCCTGAACGGCCTCCTTTGCGGCTCCGTCTCCAGCGTGGCCATGGCCATCGGCATCAAATACGGGAGAAATAGCCCGGAGGAGAACCCACAACCCACGTGGAAAATGATGGATGACTATTTGACCGCCTTCAGAAAGAGGTTTAATTATCTAACTTGTAGGCAACTTACCGGTTTGAACTTAAAGACGCCAGAGGGACTGAAAGAATACTTTGCCCGGGTTCATGACTACGAATGCACCGAAAGGTTGAGATTTGCTGTTGAAAAGGCAGTGGAGATTCTAGGAGAGTAAAGAAAAATATCGACGGGCGACATCGCCTTACGGCGTGTTTGCGGTTCGCTTATCCTCCCCTAAATACCTTCAGCAGTTCACAAAAAGGCGAGGCGTTAGGCGATGTTCGTTTTTAGCAAGGAAGAAGGTCATGATTCGTCGATGTGACGACAGCGACTTTAAGACGATCTACAAGATCATCAACGATGCCGCTCAAGCGTATAAAGGGGTTATCCCGGCAGATTGTTGGAAAGAACCTTATATGTCTAAAGACGTGCTTCGGCGTGAGATGGATGAAGGTGTCGTATTCTGGGGATATGAAGAAGATGGCGAATTGGTTGGGGTGATGGGCATTCAGCACGTTCAAGATGTAACCCTCATCAGACACGCCTATGTTCGCACGGCTAAACGAAATCAGGGCATAGGGAGAAAATTGCTCTCTTATCTTCAGGAGCAGACGACTCGCCCGATCTTAATCGGCACTTGGGCCGATGCCCTCTGGGCGATTCGTTTCTATGAGAAACATGGTTTTCGACTGGTTCCCCCGGAAGAGAAGGATCGATTGCTGAGGAAATACTGGTCGATCCCCGAACGTCAGATCGAAACTTCTGTGGTTCTAGCAGATCAGAAGTGGTTCGAAACCGCGACATGAGGACACTACTGAGGTCAACCAACGAGTAGAAAGGAGCAGAGATGAGTATCAAGGCCTATGTTCTAGCAAATGTGGAAGTCGGCTCCGGTGCGGGGGTGGTGGAGGATCTCCTGGCCATCGAGGGGATCAAGAGCGCCGAGAACGTCACGGGACCCTTCGATGTCATCGCCGTTGTCGAGGTTGATGACACGAGAGCACTGGGCAACCTGCTTATCTCAAAGATAGAAACTACCAAAGGCATCACAAATACCCTAACCTGCGTGGTCACATAGGCGCTCACACCAAGAGCACGTTCAGAATCGCTTCGCCGAAGTAGGTAGAGCAGGTTTCCCTGGCCTGTCACGTGTCAGCCCGTCCTGGCATGACTTGGGCCAGGAGACAGGCCATACTTGCCCCTGAATCTTCTGCGGCAGGGTGAGGGGACAACCACCGATGGGGTATCCATTGAGGAGCAGGTCTATGCCCGCAAAGATCAGCCTAAGCAAAAAAGAAGTGGCCATCTCTGAGCGGGGGAGTGAAACCATCCACACGGTTACATTGCGCAAGAGCAACTATGAACAGGAGACCCGCCGGAGGTTCGGCTAGCCCCTCCTACTCCATATCCCCCAACTCGTAGAGTATCGCCGCCGCAGCGACCAGCCCCGCCGTCTCGGCCCTCAATATGCGGGGGCCTAAGGTGACGGGGACAGCCCCGTATTTCTGCCCCTGCTCTATCTCCTCTTCCGTGAAACCTCCTTCTGGCCCGATGAAGAGGTTGACCGAAAAGGGAGTAGGCTGGGCGCTCCTGAGGACAGAGCGCAAACTGTTGCTCTCCTCTGAGGCTGGTATCCCTGGGCTAGCCTCCTCCCAGGGGACGACGGTCAGCCCGCCTCGGCTGGCCTCCCGCCAGGCCTGACGCAAGAGCAAGGCCGGCCGCAGGACGGGAAGGCGGCCTCGCCTCGACTGCTCTGCCGCCTCTAGGATGATCCGCCTCCACCTTTCCACTTTCTTATCCCCGATATCCTCCAGGCTGGAGACGATACACCGGGCAGCAACCACGGGAACGAAAGCCACCACCCCCACCTCAATGCACTTTTGCAACACGCTCTCCAAGGCTCGTCCTTTGAGGAGGGCCTGGTAAAGGGTTATCTTCGTCCGAGGCTCGCTCGCGGCCAGGCTCTTCTGCACTATCCGCCCTACTATCCTCTCCCGCCTTACCTCCCCCAATTCTACCTGGTATTCCCAGCCCGAGTTATCGAGAAGGATTGCCCGGTCGCCCGGCTTCAGACGGAGGACGTTCCTCATCTGGTGGGTCAGGGGGCCAGTGATCTCCACCCTTTCCCCCTGAAGCCATTCTGGGGGGACGAAGAAACGGTGTAGATGCATCTTCATGGGGAGCGACTTACTTCCCCTCTCTCCTTCCTACCTATCAGAGTTACCCAATCTCCCTTCTGAAGAGGACTCAACTCCTCAAGTCCCCCCTCTTTAAAGGTGTTCCGCGTTCCCTCCTCTTCAGAAGCCGTGATTCCGGCGGCGATGAGGAGACCCCCTAGCTCCAGGTGATCGAGGAGGCCCTTTCCTATAAGATCGACGATGGTCCGGGCTAGTATGTTCACCACTACGAGATCGAAGAGGGAGCCCTTGGCCATCTCCAGTGATCCCTCTTTCACCTTCACCCTCTTGCCGATGCCGTTAGCCAGGACGTTCTCTTTCGCTACCTTCACCGCTAAAGGGTCGGTGTCCAAAGCCAAGACACTTTTTGCTCCCAGTTTGGCGGCGGCGATGGCCAAGATGCCAGAGCCGGTACCGAGATCGAGGACCTTCGCCCCATAAGAGAGGTGCTCTTCTATGGCTTCTAGGCACATGCGGGTAGTGGGGTGGAGCCCCGTCCCGAAAGCCATCCCCGGGTCGAGGGTGATGACCACCTCACTGTCAGAGGCATAGGTCTGCCACGAAGGGCATACCACCAGCCTATGACCGATATGCTGGGGCTCGTAGTAGGCTTTCCACGCCTCGGCCCACTCCTCTTCTTTGATTTCTCTCACCTGGGGCTCGGGCAGGGGCCTTATCTGCCCCAGATGCCAGAGGGCCTGGTAAAGAGGCTTCAACCTCTCGTCCTGCGGGGGCACGAAAGCCTTCACAGTTACCAGGGGGTCATCGGGCTGCACCTCCACCACCGCTCCTCCCTCTCCATACTGGTGGAAGAGTCCGCTTAGCGCTTCTGCGCTCTCCTCGTCAACCCGAAGGCTTATCTCCAGCCAGTTCAAGGTTCTGCCTTTCGTGGAGAGAGGTTAGAGGTTGAGAGCATCCCTTATCCTATCCAAGAAGCCCTTCTCGCTCTGGGGGATCACCTCTTTGCCCAGGCTCTTGGACAACCGCTTTAGGAGCTCTCGTTGTTCCTCGGTGAGGTCGGTGGGGGTGACCACATAGACGGTGACAAGTTGGTCGCCGCGGCCATCGCCTCGAAGGTGGGGGATGCCCTTCTTTTTCAGCCTGAAGGTCTCGCCCGTCTGGGTGCCTGCGGGGATGACCAAGGTAGTCGTGCCCTCCAGGGTGGGCACCTCTACCTCATCGCCCAAGGCAGCCTGGGCTATATTGATGGGCAACTCCAAAAGTATGTCGGAATTCTGGCGCTTGAAGTAGCGATGCTTCTTGACCGAAAGGTGCACGTATAGATTGCCGGGCGGCCCGCCCCATAAGCCTGCTTCCCCTTCCCCATCCAGGCGGAGGCGGATACCAGAATCGACGCCCGCGGGGATGGTTACCTCTAGTTTCTTAGCGACGCGGACGCGCCTATTCCCTCGACACTCTTGACAGGAGGTGACGACCACTTCCCCCTCCCCGTGACAACGAGGGCAAGTGGTTACGTTGACGAAGGAGCCGAACAACGACTGGCGGACGTGGCGCACCTCACCCGTGCCTTTGCACTCCGGGCACCTTATCGGCTCGGTGCCCGGCTCAGCGCCAGTGCCGTTGCAGCGGGGACAGGTATCAAGACGAGAGACCTCTACCTCTTTCTCGCAGCCGAAAACCGCCTCCTCGAACTCTAAAGTAAGGTCATAGCGGAGGTCGGAGCCCCGCTGGGCGCGGGTCTGGGGGCCGCGAGGCCGCATCCCAAAGCCGAAGAAATCCTCGAAGATATCGCTCAGGCCACCGAAGCCGAAATCCATGTCACCGAAGCCGCCCACATCCACGCGGCCGAAGCGGTCGTAGTTGCTCCGTTTCTGGGGGTCAGACAAGACCTGGTAGGCCTCGTTTATCTCCTTGAAGCGGGCCTCGGCGTCGGGGGACTTATTCACATCAGGGTGATACTGGCGGGCCAGGCGGCGATAGGCCCGCTTTATCTCGCTCTCCGAGGCGCCTCTGGGGAGACCTAAAATCTCATAATAATCGCGTCTAGCGCTCATAGACTAAGAGATATCTATGTATTCAGCAGAGGCTTGCGACTCAGGGACGGGTAGGTTGTCTTCCAGCAGCCCCCGTATATGCATTTCGATGGCTTCTTGCATATTGTGCTTGACTTCCTCACGGCTTTTACCCGTGGCTACACAACCAGGCAAGTCAGGCAAGTACGCAGAGTAGTTTCCATCCGCCTTTTCAACCACGATCAGAAAACGATAGTCATCCCTTCTTGATGACATCGCGCACCTTCATTGTATCAAGTTCTCATAAGCATTTGAAGTGCTGCAAGTTATCTCTAACTCTACCAGACTAGTTTTTTGCCGGCTGAAGCCTCGATTCCTCTTCGGTTTCCGTAGCGTCGCCCTTCAGGGCGACGATCTTTCCCGTCGGGCTAAAGCCCGACGCTACGAAGCCTCGATTCCATTCAAAATTAGGGATTGGAGCCTTTAGGCGGAACTCCTACCAGAAATCGCGTCTTGCGCTCATAGGCTAATTCGTTAATTGATCGGTGGCCTCTTTAGTGAATCAGGCACTGGCAAAGTCCATTCTACAACTTGAAGGTGAAAACGGTATTAGCACCGTTGAGAGGTCCCTCTACAGATAAACGCTCTATATCGCACATGCTTTCAAATTTGTTAGAACCTAAAGCAGAGCACACGGCTGGGAGTCGGCGCGAAAGTCCCATCTGCGAGTGAACATCACCCGCTCGAATAGAAACTACAGTTTCCCCTCTAGACCGTGCCGGTGTGATATAATTCAATAGAGCAAATTGTCTTATTTGATCGGCAAGAGTCATATTAACCCCCCTTCCCTAAATATTATTTTCTTACAAATTCGTATGGCACCCAGCCAGCCATTCCAGTATTCTCGCCTTCCAAGATTCTTACTTTGGTTGCAGCAAGGCCTGCGTGTTGGTCAAGGACAAGAACTCTGGTGTTGTTCTGAACAATGAACACCCTACCGGCTAGCATCAACTCCGTAATGCCATAATTGTCTTTTGCCGCGATAGCTGTCATCAACTCCTCAAAGGCCTCTTCGTCAACAGCCACCCAGAACGGAGCTGAACCCTCCCCGTATAATCTGGCCTCTGATCCTACAGAAGGGCGGCTTTCCGTCGTGGTCTTGCCATCCCCCGAGACACACGACCCAACGGCAATCATTGCAAGGACGATTGTGAAGAGAATGACACCACGGCATGTGCGAGACGGAGATCTCTCGTTCATGTTCTTACCCTCAACTCCCTTCTTAACCTTTTCTCGGAACTCAAAACAGGCCTTTCCCTCTTTGTATATCCCTCGTCTTTCTTCGGGTGAGAGTTCCACCATTCACCTCCATCTGTTCTATTCGGCATTACGCCTAATGGTACATATGCAAACCCTCGATTCCGCTGATTCAAACCAATAGCCCAGGGGCGAGGGCCTAAAGCCCCCGCCCCTTGTGTTTATACCTCCCTAAACTCCCCCTCCACCGTCCCCTCTTCCTCTGGAGGCTTCCGCTCGCCTCCCGGGGGCGGGGTGGGGCCCCCAGCGGCCTCGTACATCCGCGCGCCTATTTTCTGCAAGACCTGCCCCAACTCCTCGGTCTTGCGGCGGATGAGGGCGATATCTTTCCCCTGCATCGCCTCTCGGACTTCCTTGACTTTGATCTCTACCTCGCTCCGTACGTCGCTGGGCACCTTGTCGCCCAGTTCGCGCAACGTCTTCTCCGCCGTGTAGGCCACGGAATCGGCGTAGTTACGGGCCTCTATCTCCTCCTTCCGCCTCTTGTCCTCGGCCTCGTGCTCCTTGGCTTCCTTCATCATCCGCTCGATCTCCTCCTGGCTGAGGCCGGAAGAAGCGGTGATGGTGATATGCTGCTCCCTTCCCGTGGCCTTATCCTGGGCCGCCACGTTGAGGATGCCGTCGGCGTCTATATCGAAGGTGACCTCGATCTGAGGCATGCCCCGCGGCGCTGGCGGGATGCCGTCCAGCATGAACCGTCCCAGCGTCTTATTGTCCGCAGCCATCGGCCGCTCCCCCTGCACCACGTGGATCTCCACCGAGGTCTGTGCATCGGCAGCGGTGGAGAAGATCTGCGACTTCTTGGTGGGGATGGTGGTGTTCCGCTCGATCAAGGCCGTAGCCACGCCCCCCAAGGTCTCGATGCTCAGGGTCAAGGGGGTGACGTCCAGGAGCAAGACCTCCCTCACCTCTCCCTTCAAAACGCCGGCTTGGATGGCCGCCCCCAGGGCCACCACCTCGTCGGGGTTAATCCCCTTATGGGGCTCCTTGCCGAAGAAATCGGTCACCATCTTCTGGACGGCAGGCATCCGCGTCTGCCCCCCTACTAGTATAACCTCGTCGATATCCGAGGGCTTGAGTTTCGCATCCTCCAGCGCCTGCTTCATAGGGGGCATAGTCTTCTCGATGAGATCCCCCACCAGCTGCTCCAATTTAGAGCGGGTAAGGGTCATAGTGAGGTGCTTGGGGCCGGAGGCGTCAGCGGTGATGAAGGGGAGGTTGATCTCCGTCTGCATCACCGTGGAGAGTTCGCACTTGGCCTTCTCCGCCGCCTCCTTCAGCCTCTGGAGGGCCATCCTATCCTGGCGCAGGTCTATCCCCTGCTCCTTCCTGAACTCGTCGGCTATCCAGTCGATGACCCTTTGGTCGAAATCATCGCCTCCCAGGTGGGTGTCGCCATTGGTGGATTTCACCTCGAAGACCCCCTCGCCTATCTCCAAGATAGAGATATCGTAGGTGCCGCCCCCCAGGTCGAAAACCGCTATCCGCTCGTCCTGCTTCTTATCCAGGCCATAAGCCAAGGAGGAGGCGGTGGGCTCGTTGATGATGCGCAAGACGTTCAATCCCGCTATCTTGCCTGCCTCCTTGGTGGCCTGCCTCTGGGAGTCGTTGAAATAGGCGGGGACGGTGACCACCGCCTCGGTTACCGGCTCGCCCAGGTAGGCCTCAGAGTCCCTCCTTAGTTTCTGGAGGATCATAGAGGAAATCTCGGGCGGCGAGTACTCCTTGCCCCCCATATGGACGCGCACATCCCCGTTGGGGGCCTCGCTCAATTTGAAAGGCACGAGTTCGATATCGTGCTGTACCGTGGAGTCCCTATACTTGCGCCCCATGAACCGCTTGATGGAGAAGATGGTATTCTCGGGGTTGGTTATCGCCTGACGTTTAGCCACCTGGCCTACCAGCCTCTCCCCCGTCTTGGTGACCGCCACCACCGAGGGGCAAAGTCGCGACCCCTCCGCGGTAGGGATCACCGTGGGCTCTCCACCCTCCATAACCGCGGCCACGGAGTTGGTGGTCCCCAAATCTATACCTATAGCCTTAGCCATATCTATCCCTCCTCAATAGCGCCTTATTATGCGCTTTTCCCCTTTGCTACCTTTACCAGGGTTGGTCGCACGACCCTATCGTGCAACTTGTAACCTTTCTGCAAAATGTCCACGATCTGGCCCTCTTTGTATTCCTCGCTCTCCTCATGTACCACCGCCTCATGGATGGCAGGATCGAACTCCTTCCCCACTTCCGCCTCTATCTCCGTCACCGCCTCCTGCTCTAAAATAGCCTGGAGTTTCCGGTGAATGAGGAATATCCCCTCCACCCAGGTGAGGGTGTGTATCCTGTCCGGTATCGTCCTCAACGCCCTCTCGAAGTCATCGAGGATGGGGAGGATTTTGGCAATGAGGATGGAGTTGGCGAACTTCAGGAGTTCCTCTCGCTCCCTCTCGTTTCTCTTCTTGAAATTGGCGAACTCGGCTTGGGCCCGTCTCCACTGATCCAGGTACACCTCCGCCCTGGCTCTTTCTTCCTCGAGGGCGTTACGGAGTTCCTCGGGGGTCTCAGGCCCCTCGGGCAACTCGGCCACGGCCTCTTCCGCCTCTACAACCCTCTCCGTCAGAGGTTCCTTCTCTTTCCGTTTTGGCATATTGATGGTACCTCCCGATATCACTATGTATAGAGACCATAAGATTCAGAGAAAAGATCGGTCATCAGGCTCGCTATGTAGCGCACGGCGGAGATGCATCTCTCATAGGGCATACGCATGGGGCCCAACACCCCCAGGATGCCCATCGCCTCCTCAGCCGCGCCGTAACGAGCCAAAACGATGCTACAATCCCTCGCCTCGCACCAGCGACCTTCCCCTCCGATGAGGACCTGCACCTCCCCGTGGGTGAGTTCCACCTCCGCCAGGAGGGACTCAAGGAAAGTGCGGCGCTCCAGTATGGCCAGAACCCTCTCCACCCTTTCCGCCTCGGCGAATTCGGGCTGCCGCAGGATATTTGTAATCCCGTCATGGTATATATCGCTGGCCCGCCTTTGGTCAACCTGTTCCATCACCTCTATCAGATGTTGAGACACCCTCCTCTTGAAGCCCTGAAAACCAGCCATCCGCATCCTCATCTCTTCCCTTGTGAGACCACCTAGCCTAACGTTCAGTTCGTTGGCCAGACGGCTCAACTCCCTCTGCTCCAAGGGCGCGGCTGAGGTAAGGATCTCCTGCCTCAGGCTGCCTTCATGGAAAACCAAGATCAAAAGGATACCTGACTCGCCCACAGAGATAATGTCTAGATGTTTCAGCCGAGAGCGAGCCGCCTTGGGTGCCGTGACGAGAGCCGCGTTCCGCGCGCTGCGGGCCAAGATGGCGGCCGAGAGTCTCAACCATTGATCTAGATCCACCCGCGCTTGATGGAACTGATGGCGGATCATACGCTGTTCTTCTAAAGATAGCGCCCTCTCCTCCATCAGATGCTCCACGAAATAACGATACCCCTTCTCCGTGGGCATCCGCCCGGCTGAAGTGTGAGGATGAGTCAAATACCCCGCCTCTTCCAGGAAAGCCATCTCATGGCGAATGGTAGCCGAACTTATATTCAAGCCCGGTTGCCCCACCAGCGCCTTAGAGCCTATTGGAACGGCGGTAGCGATATAACCCCTCACTACCAAATCCAATATGGTCTTCTGCCTCTCCGTTAGCATCTAGAGATTCCACAAGGAATTAGCACTCTCACGATTAGAGTGCTAAAAATGATACCACGAATACCTCTCTCTGTCAAGTGCTGGCCGTTGAGGTGCCTTCTTAGTAAGCGTTACGTTCTGTGAAGATCAAGAGGAAGGTCTTGAGGATTATCTTGATATCGAAGAGTATGGACCAGTTTTCGATGTAGTAGAGGTCGTATTTAGTCCGCTCCACGATGGAGGTGTCGCCTCGGAGCCCGTTTACCTGGGCCCACCCCGTCATCCCCGCCTTCTCTTGGTGGCGTTCCATATAGCGGGGGACGAGTTGCTTGAACTGCTCCACGAAGATCGGCCTTTCGGGCCTAGGCCCTACCAGGCTCATCTCTCCCAAGAGGATGTTTATCAGTTGAGGCAACTCATCTATAGAGAAGCGGCGAAGGAAGGCCCCTACCCTCGTGCATCTAGGGTCCTCTTTGGTAGCCCAAACGGGTCCTGTCTCATCCTCTGCGCCCTCCTTCATGGAGCGGAACTTTATCATCTGGAAGGGCACCGAATCGAGCCCCATCCGCTCTTGGGCATAGAAGACGGGGCCTTTAGAGTCCAACTTTATCAGGAGGGCCAGAAGGAGCATGAAGGGGGAGAGCAGTACTAGGCCCACGGCGCTGACCATAAGATCTATGGCCCTTTTCAGGGTCAGTTTCCATCCTCGCAGGGCGATATCCCGCACAGTTAGGAGGGGAAGGCCTCCCAGATCGGCTACACTCACCTCAGAGGCGATGATCTGGAAGACATCGGGAAAGACCTTAATGGTCACCCTCTCCTGGCGGCAGTCAGAGATAAGGGGTAAGATCTCGTCGTGAGAGGCCTCAGGAAGAGCGACGATCACCTCATCCACCTCATGCTCCTTGATGAGGGGGACGAGTTCCTTGGTTGTGCCCAATAGAGAAGCGCCGAGATCCTGGGGAACGGGAGCCTCGTTCCCCAAAAAGCCCACCACTCGGTAGCCCAGGCCGGGAGAGCGGCGGATGGCGTTAAAGATCATCTGTCCCACCTCCCCTGTGCCCACGATGAGGGCTCTCTGCTCAGCGATGCCCCGGGCTTGGAGAGCCCATTGTAGCCGGGCGTGGGTGAGGCGGCCTAGGGTAGTGAGAAGGATAGTTAGCGCCCAGGTGTAGGCGATCATCAGACGAGGGTAGTCGGGGTTGTTCTTGAAGATAAAGTAACTGAAGGCCACAGCGATGATGGTACCAATGGAGGAAGCGGAGAAGAGGGAGTAGAACTCATCGATGTGGGAGAGAGCCCGCTTACGATGATAGAGTTTGTAGAAGAAGAAGGCGATAACCACGGTCACGATCTGAATACCCATCACTCCTAGATAGCTAGGAAAGGGGGGGATATTTATCGCCGGAGGGTATTCGGTGCGGAGGCGCAATTGGTAGGCAAAGAGGAAGGCCAAAGCAATCATCAAGATATCGAGGAGGAGAAGGGAGATGGTGAAGGCGAGGCTGGCCCTTCGTTTCATGGTGCCGCCTCCCTAACCTTTTTACTATCGCCAGGCGGTCGGAGAAGCTCTTGCACCATCGCTGTCCCACCTCGCAAGAGGATGGCTGCCATCACCAACCAGTGGAGCCAGAGGGGGGTCGTCTTTGCGTAGTGCTTCCGATAGAAGAGGTGCATGGCCCGGTAGAATTCATATTGGGCTCTCTTTCGGTTTTGGCTAGAGGATCGCCTCTTATAATGGAGTACTGTCACCTGGGGATTATAGTAGACCTCCCAGCCCACCTTTTTGGCTCGGTAAGCGAAGTCCAGATCCTCACCGTAGAGGAAGAACTCCTCATCGAGGTAGCCTACCTCCTCCAGGGTCTCACCCCGTATCATCATAAAGGCTCCCACCACCGAATCCACCTCGGCCACCTGGTCGGGGTCTAGATAGGTCAGGTTATAGCGGCCGAACCTCTTGCTCCTGGGGAAAAGCCGGCCGAGGCCGCTGAGCCTATAGAAGGAGATCTCAGGAGTGGGGAAACTACGCCGACAGGCCAGATCCAGCCTGCCATCGGCCATCACCAGTTTGGGGCCGGCGATGCCCACTTGGGGGTGCTCCTCCATGAAGGATAACATCCCGCTTAGGGCTCCGGGGGGAAGGAGCGTATCGGGGTTGAGGAGAAGATAGTAGCGGGCCTTCTCCCTCCTGAGCCCCTGATTGTTGGCCTGGGCATAGCCGACATTCTCTAGGTTCTCCAGGAGATCGACCTGAGGGAACTCGCGACGAACCACTTCCGCGCTTCCGTCTTGGGAGCCATTATCGACTACCGTTACCTGGTAGATGAAATCAACCTCGCTGGCGAAGAGGGAGCGTAAGCACTCCCGCAAGAGATGGCGGGTGTTGTAGTTCACTATAACTATAGATAGGTCTAGCATCGAGAGATATTCTAGCAGAGATTTGCCCTTTGGTCAACGAGGCCTCCACCGCCAAAGAACGCCTACCGGATAGCCGGCCATCTTGGCTATATCCCCTGCAACCCGTATTAGAGGGACGAGGAGGAGGGCTTTCACCCTGTCGAGGGGGTTGAGTGTGGGGAGCAAGGGGAGCAACCGCTTATAGGGCGTCCAAAGGTAGATCGCCGCTCCTAGAAATAGAACTCCCCACCAGAGGGGGTGGCGAAGGAAGCCCAAGGCAATAAGCAAAGGCCCAGCACCAAGGTAGGAAAGGTAGCGGATGGCGTGGCGCCTCCGCCAGAGATCGGCCTTGCCATCCCCGCGGGCGTATCTGTAATACTGGCGGAAGAAATCGGTTAGATGAGGACGGGGGCGGAAATAGACTACCGCCTGGGGAGCAAAGAGGAAGTTGAAGCCAGTGTGACGTAGTCTGAAGTCGAAGACCAAGTCCTCGCAGTAATCCAGCCACTCAGGATAGCCCCCTACCTCCTTCCAGGCCTCCCTTCGAAAGGCAATGGAGCGGCTGGAGGGGAGAAACCCCTGAGGGGCTATCTCCGACAGGGTGGGCAAAACGGTGGCCCCCAAGACTACCTCGAAGAGAGATTGGGGATCCGGGAGGAAGAAGCCGCTCACCACATCGATGGAGTCGTCTTTCTCGAAAGGTTCGAGAAGGTATTTGAGCCAGTCCGGATCCAACCTCACCCCCGCATCGGTGGAGGCGATGATCTCCCCCTGGGCTTGGGCGATAGCGGCGTTCCGACCCTGGGAGATGTTAAACCCCTCGCCTATTATGATCTTGAGAGGGAGCCTCCCCTGGTAGGCGCGGATAACTTCCACCGTTCCATCGGTGGAGCCTCCATCGACGACGATCACCTCCTCCGGTCTCCTCGATTGAATGAGGAGGGATTCTAGTAGCCTCTCCATAGAGTCCGCTTCGTTCTTGACGGTGGTGATGAGGGATACTTTGAGCATCTTAGCCACCTTACCAAATTATAGCCTGGAGGGACGAGGGTGACAAACGCTCAAGTAGGAAGATTGGGCGATTGCCACCCCCAAAGGGGGATGGTATAATAGCAACTAATCACGGGCGGTTCTGGAGTAGGAGAAGTTGGGTCGCCTTTTCGGGAAAAGGGCTTTCCTGCGAGGCCGAGAATGGAGCATAGTGATCGTCCTTCTCCTCTCCAACTACCTGATATATAGTGCGTTGGGGGGAACGCTTGGTGGGGATAGGGAGAGCCTTCCCCTGCCAACCAGGACGCCGAAGCCTACTTTCACACCCACGCAGGCTCCCTCTCCGACGGCCACCATGACCCCCACCATCGAGCCCGCTAATACGCCTGTACCGACAAATACGCCTACCGCGGTGAGGAGCCATATCGTGGAAGCGGGGGAGAGCCTAAGCCAGATCGCGGAAAGGTATGGGACTACGGTTGAGGCTTTAGCCAGGGTTAATGGGTTGGAGGCCCCCTATATCATCTACGCGGGGCAGGTTCTGATCCTGCCCTAGAGGAGGAAACTCATGACCATAAGACAGTGGAGCATCGTGGCCATTCTCTTTTTCCTCAACGCTTTCATCTTTGCCATCCTTCTCCTGCTTCTCTGGCAGATCTATCTGACCCCTCACGAGGTGGCTGTAGCCACCCCTACACCCACTAGGACGCCCACCTTCACCCCCCTTCCCACCTATACGCCTACGCCCATTCTTACCCCCAGCCCAACGAACACAAGGGTAGTCCCTACGGCCACCACTAGGCCGACCTCCACCCCTACCTTCACTCCGGCGCCTCCTACTCCCACCTTCACTCCGACGCTTCCTCCCACAGCCACGCCGGTGCCCGCTACTCCTACAAGTACGCCAACTTTCACCCCTAGCCCTACCCCAACGCCGGCCTTTGACTACCGTACGGCCAATGTGGGTTGCTACCATTCTGGCCAGAAATTCATCGAGGGAACCGTCTGGGAGGGCGGCGCTCCCAAGAACGGAGTAACGGTGAGGCTCTCATGGGCTCCCGATGCGCCCGGGGCGGCAGATTACGTTACGGGCACCGATGCTACAAGGCCGGGGATGTATTTCCATTTTCGCCCTTTGGGCGAAACCGGGACCTTCTATGTCTGGGTAGTCGATGCCACTGGAAAACGGATCTCTGATATAGGTATGATCCAGTTCAATAATGAGGGGCCTGATAGCCCCACGGCTTGTTGGCGGGGCGTGGTCGATTTCGTCCGAAATATCTAGCACGATAGGCGAAAGGGCTAAGGCTACGAGCTTCTGGACTCGTAGCCTTCTTTCTATTTTAGAGAAAAGGGGGCCAAGAGGAGGGGCGAGGGTTTGATCTCTTTACCCTGGGCATCTCTAACCCTGAGAAGGAGTCGGTATCTCCCCGGAGGCGATAAAGGGGTGAGGAAGTAGTGCTCATCCCTTACGACTTCTCCTTGTTCCCAGGAGGTAGGAGAGTATCCTCCCTCTACCGGGGAGGTCTCCCATTTGGCCGCTATCTCTCCTCGGGAGTCCGTCAACTCTATCATCAGCAGGATCTCCGATCCTGGTTTTTCTCTCGCTTGCCAGAAGAGGGTCAAATGTAAGGTGTCGCCTGGATAGAGCGGCGCTTGGGGGTCGTGTTCAAAGCCCAGTTTCGATAAACTGTAGCCTAGGAGCCTCAAGGGGCCAAAGTCGATCTCCAGGCGCTGCTCCATTTGGAGAGCCTCTAGGGGAGGCGGGGTTTTGGGCCTTAAGACCAAAATGGGCAAGAGGAGGATCCGGTTATCTGGCGCCTCTCCCCTTTCTTTTGTAGGTAGACGCTCGCCGGAGCGAAGGCTATAGATGCCCACCTCCACCCTGTATTCCCCCGGCGGGGTACCGGGCAGGATGAGGACCCCATAGTTATCGGCTATCATCTCCCCCTCTCGCCAAGTGGTGGTTATCTTTGCTCCCCCTCCCGGTTCCGCATCCCTTTGGCCCACGATATGGTCTTGGGCGTCAAGGAGGTGGATGAAGACCTTATACCGTTCCTCCACCGGCCCCAAGGCCTCCCAAAAGAGGGTGAGGGATAAGATCTCGCCAGCCTCTACCTCCAAGGTCGATAGGTTATAGCCCAGAAATCGGATCCGATCGCCCAAGAGGACCTCCCTTGGGTATTGGATCTCTTCGGAGAGGGTGGCTTGAGGGATAGCGTAGAGGGCCAGACGAACGTTCCCATACCAGAGATCTAAGGCCTTGAAAGCCTGCCTATCGAGCCACCCCTCTATGAAGCGGGCTGGGTCGCTCTCCTGAGTGGCCCAGAAGAGGGCGAAAAGGCGACCATGTTTGGCTGCCATCTCTTCCAGGGCTCGCCCCGTCTTCCTTTCATCGAGGGGCCGCTCTCCCGGAAGGGGGTAGATGGAGAGCGGGCCTTTGTAATAATAAGAGAAGATATCGATCTGGCCAGGGGCGTTGAGAAGGATGGCGTCCCCCTCTCTGGCAGTGGTGGCGATATATCGGGCCAGGCCTCGATAGTCGTCTCTGGCGTATCGGGGGTCGAAGAAGTAGCCGTGGAGGGAGAAGCCGCTGGCCAACGTCACAAAGAGAAGCAGGATACCGCTAACCAGGTTACGGATTCGACCCTTCTCCATCCAGACGGCGCTTACCCCCCTGGCTAAGAGGAGGAGGTAGGCTGGGGTGGCTAAGAGGAGGAGTTTGGGCCTATACAGGGGGCGGCTCATCGAAAGCAGGTACATAACCAGAGGAGGAAGGAGGAAATAGATGAGGACAAAGGCGATGGAGTAGCCCTCGTCTTTTTTGGGAATCAGCCCCAAAAGGACGATGGCCAGGAAGCCAAAGATCAGAGGGCCCATCGGGGCAAAGAGACCTAGGCTGAAGATGCGCAAGATCTCCTGAGCCAGAAATCCCGGGCCTATGGGCTGGCTAATAGCCGGCCAAGTGCGGAGTTGCTCCTTGGCGAAGTTGAGCCAGGGGAGGTAGAGGAGAATGACCAGGAGTTGACTCAGGCTCCAGAGGGCAACGACACGCCATTTGCGGGCCGAAGGGACAAGCAAGAGCCTAAGGGCGTAGGCCACGTTAGCCACGAGAAAGAGGGTGAAGGCAAAGTAATGGGTGTAGAGGGCCGAGGCCATGAAGAGGGTATAAAGAGCGAGGGTCGGCCAGAGGCTATTTTCCTCTCGCGTCGCCCTGGCGAATTTGAGAAAGAAGAAGAGGGATACAGCCCCCAGGAGGGCCACGAGGATATACATCCTCGTCTCTTGGGAGTAGTAGATCTGAAAGGGGGAGATGGCAGCAAGGAAGGAGGCAACGAGAGCCACCCTGTCATCGAAAAGGGCTATTCCCAATAGGTAGGTGGAAAAGACGAGGAGAAGGCCGCAGAGAAGCGAGAGGGAACGCACCGCTATCTCGCTCATTCCAAAGAGGCGAACCCAGAGATGGAGGAGGTAGTAGTAGAGAGGGGGATGGATATCGCGGGCCGCATCGCGGGCGATAGTAGCGAGATCGCGCTGGGCCAGGGCCACGCTCACCCCCTCATCGGACCAGAGGCTCTGGCCATCGAGGCGGAAGGAGCGGAGGGCGAGGGCCAAGAAAAGGATGGCGCATAAGAGGGCTAGGTTTCTCTTGGACGAGGCCATAATAAGTACCCTAGGATCGCAAGCAAAGCCACAACCGTGAGGAGGCCAAGGGAGCGACGCATGAGGTAGATAGAGGTGCGACGGACTATTAAGCCGTCGATGGCTGCTTGGCCGCTGACCACAGTGATCTCCACCCGATGCTCGCCATCGGCCAGCCCTTTCACTATCGCCACCTCAACCTGATATTGAGTCCGGGGGCTTGCGAGGTCATACTCCGTTCTTCGACCATCTACGATGGCCTCTAGGATGCCGGATCGCTCGTCCTTGACCGCTATAAGGGATAGGTCAGTGCCTCGGAAGGTGAAGGAGAGGGTATCTTCAGGGAAGCCGACTCGGTAAGCGCCCAGGGAGGCGCTCTCGTCCAACTGGCTCTCCCAACGACCGCCATAGGTCAGGGCCCAGTGGTCCTCTTGCTTGTACCCCAGCCCCACTACTGGCTGGCTTTCGGCCAACTCCTTTAGAGCCCAATATACGGGGTGGGGGGTGAAGTCGGGCTCCGCCAGGCGGAAATAGTAGAAGGGTTGATCCTTCTCCCTGTCGTCGGCTCGCTTGAAGAACCAGTAACAGATCACCCCCATCCAGGGCCACTCCTCCTGGGCTCGCTTGTAGGCTCGGACAGCGTACTGGGCTTGTAACTCTTCGCTAACGCGACCGTAGACCGCCGTCCCTGGAAACGCCTCGGGCAAGGCGTTCCACCCCACCTCCCCCGCCCAGATGGGCTTATCCCCATCGCCGTTTCTGACCATTATCTCCCGAATCAAAAGGGAGCGGGAGAAGTTAGTTCGGGAGGGGTCTGTCCTTCGGTCGTCGGGCCCCGTCCAAAGGCCGTACCCTTGGACGGAGAAGATATCGAAGTAGCCCTTGGCCCCGGCATCGTACATCTCTTGAAGGAAGACCAGATCGCTCAAGTTTTTTGGCCCCATCTCCGTGGTAGGGGCCAGCCCAGCGCTTATGATCACCACTTCTGGATCCGCCTCTTTGGCCCGAGTGTAGCCAATCTTTAAAAGTTGGGTGTAGGCCACGGGGTCGATGGGCTGCTCTCCCCATTCGGGGTAGATATTTGGCTCATTCCAGATCTGATAATATCTAATCCGCCCTCGGTACCGGCTGACCACGGCGTAGACGAAATCCCCGAAGTCATCAAGGTTATCCGGAGGGGCAAAAGTGCCGATCTCGTTCCCTTGGGCTCTACTCCAGGCAGGGGGGTTGTCCAGCCTGGCTATTATCTCTAGCCCATACTCTTGAGCCAGGTTTACTATGCGGTCATATTTCTCCCAGGCCGATTTGGGAGGTTGCGTACGGCGGTCTTCGAAATCCCCCTTCCCGTGGATCTCTATATCCTCCCAGGGGAACTGTTGGCGTATCCAGTGGAAGCCGGCATCCCTAATCATCTGAAGAGAGCGTCTGATCTTCGCCTCCTCCACCTCCTGCTCCAAAAAGGTGTTAACGCCATAGGGATTTTGGCTGGTGTGGGCTATAGGCACGTAAGGTTCTGTTTCCAGGGAAGGTTGCGTCAGGCGGAGGATGAGGAGAGCGCCTAACCCCTTAACTTGTTCCTTGAAACTCTCTTCCCCGGTCCAGTTGCGGAGGAGGTCATCTACTGGGCCGAGAAGGAATATAAACACGCCCCATAGTAGGGAAAAAAGGATAAGGAGATACCAAAGAGACCTCTTCAAGGCTCTTATCCCTCACGGCAATGACAAGCCGATTATATAGCAGAGGCCGAGCCCCTGCAAACATGAAAATAGCGAGGGCGCTCTTACAAAGAGCGCCCTCGCCAGTCCACACCCTTTCCGGACTAGTATTGGTACACAAACTTGATATTGGTGAACTTGCCAGCCACATCGCAGTGAACAAAGTCGACTTGCCGGGTATCGGAGCGGGGAGTGGAGCCCCCCACCTTGTCCACTATGTCCACGTAGAAGGTAGTCGGGTTTGTAAATGCATGAGGATTATCCCAGTAGTTGCCGTAGGGGGCGAAACCCCATTCGCCGGGCGGCTTACCCTGCCCACTCACCCTCCAGTCCACAAATTCCAACCACCGAAGCCGGAGAACAATGTTATTGGCAGGCGCCCCACCTTGACCGATAACTATCCCTTCTATAGCGATCGTGGTACAGTTGCGTTCCTGTTTCATACTCCCCTCCTGGTAGAGAAAGTCGTAGGGGGGTTTGGTGGGGGTAGGGGTTACTGGTATGGGGGTAGGTGTAGGGGTGACCGGCTTGGGAGTGGGCGTTGGGGTAGCAGGGATAGGAGTAGGGGTGTTGGTGGGCGTTTCAGTGGGAGTGGGCGTATCGGTAGGTGTGGGGGTATCGGTGGCCACCGGAGTAGGGGTATCGGTGGGGATGGGGGTGAACGTAGGCATCAAAGTTCGAGTAGGGGTTGGGGTAGGGGTGGGTGGTTGGCCCACCAAACCGCCAAAGGAGCAACCCAGAGCCGCTAAAAAGATCAACAAAGCCAAGGGAACGCTCTTCTTCATGATATTCCTCTCCTTCCCAAGGTTTCTAAAATTATATCACATCCTTCCTGGAAGGCAAGAAATGGCTAGGGTTTCCGTCCCCTATGGATGGCGGCTATGCCCCAACTGAGGAGGAGATATTCCACCTCCACCAGGCCGGCTCCCTCCATAGCCTGGGCCAGTTTTTGGGGAGTTAAAAACCCCTCGATGGAAAGGGGCAAATACCGATAAGCCTCGCCGTCGCCGGTGATGAGTCGACCCAAATGGGGGGCCAGGCGAGTGAGATAGAGATGGTAAAGGGGGCGGATCGCCCCGTCTTCCGGCTGGAAGAGTTCCAGGGAGATGATATACCCTCCCGGCTTGACTACGCGGCACATCTCCGCTACTCCCTGGGGGATGCTCTTCAGGTTGCGCAGGGGGAAAGCGGAGATGAGGCTGTCGAAGAGATGATCTGGAAAAGGCAGCGATAAGGCGTCCCCTATCAGGAAGTCGATAGATATGCCGCTAGCCTTCTTGCGCCCCACCTCCAACATGGGCGGGGAAAAATCTAAGGCCGTCAGTCGATAAGAGCCCTCTTGGGCCAGGAGCAGAGCCATCTCTCCCGTCCCGGTCCCCAGATCGAGAACCCTCCCCTGGGGAGGTGGAAGAGCGAGGCGAGCCGCTCTTTTTCGCCAGCCCAGATCCTGTCCCCAAGAGAGCACCCTATTAGCCAGGTCGTAACGGTTAGCGATGCGAGCGAAGATATGGCGAACATAGCAGGATTTCTCCTCAGGAGTGAAATAGAGTTTGGCCATTTTATGGGAGGGTGGTGGGAAAACCTAGATCACCTTATCAAGGAAGTAGCCCAAGATAAGGAGAAGCCCAGTCCACATATGGATCTGTATAGTGGTCGCATTGGCTGGGACCAGCCGCTTATAGTCATCGTAATAGAGACGCGCGACGCCTATAGCCTTCCAGGCGAGAGGAGACGTAAGGAGAGCGAGGAGAGTGAAGGGGGAGATAACCCTTAAGAATACAGCTAAAATTATGGGGAGATAAGTGGCAGCCATGAGAAAGATGTAACCGCTTACTGCCCTCCTTCTCCCTAGTCTCGCTACCAGGGTATCTTTGCCCACGGCGTGGTCGGCGGGGGCATCTTGGAACTCGTTAATCCATAAGACGGCGGCGATCAGGCAAGCCACGGGGATGGCAGCCACTACAGGCTCCCAAGCTAGAGATTGAGCCTGTACATAGTAAGAGCCCAAGGTCATGAGGAAGCCGAAGTTGAGCCCCACGAAGAACTCGCCGATACCCCATTTGGCTAAATATATGGGGGGTGCGGTATAGAAGAAGCCGCAGAAGAAGCCTATGAGCCCCAAGACAAGGACGGCTAATCCTCGAGCCCAGGTTAAATAGAGGCCGATTAGGCTGCCTAGAGCGAAGAGGATGAGAGCCTCGGTGATCACCTCTCGAGGGGTTAATAGACCCTCTTGAATCATCCGACTCCCCCCGGTGAAAGGGCTCACGAATTCGATATTTATCTCATCGCTTCTATTCAGATGATCGAAGTAGTCGTTGGCCACATTGGTGCCGGCGTGGAGAAGCACCCCTCCTATAAGGGTCAAGAGAAAATAGCCCCAATGGAAAGTGCCTGCCTTATGCCAGGCGATGACCGCTCCTAGGATGACAGGAACGACGGAAGCAGTGAAAAAGGGAGCCCGCAGTTCCAGTAGCCAAAGTTTCAACTTTCCGCTCATCTCGGACCTCCCCGGGGAGAGGGGTTACTGCTTCTCATATGGTTTCCCATCAGCGGCTGGGGGGGTGGTCCGTCCAATGAGGCCGGCTAGGACGATCATGGTCACGATATAGGGCGTCATGTCGAAGAATTGGGGAGGGATGGTCACGCCGATGATCTCCAGTTTGATCTGAATGGCATCGGCCGAGGCGAAGAGCAAGGAGCCCAAGAAGCCACCAAAGGGGTTCCAGTTGCCGAAGATCATGGCAGCCAGGGCGATGAACCCCTTGCCCCTGGTCATCAGATCCTCGAAACTGCCCACTGTTTCCAGGCTGAACCAGGCCCCGGCCAGTCCAGCGATGAGACCACCGATGATGACATTGATATATCTGGTTCTGATGACATTGATGCCCACCGTATCGGCGGCGAGAGGATGTTCTCCCACGGCCCGGGTACGCAACCCCCAGCGAGTGTAGAAGAGGATGATGTGGGTGGCGATGAGGAGGATAATCATACAGTAGACAATAGGCTGATGTTCAAAGAAGAGTGTGCCGATGACTGGTATCTTGGAGAGAAAGGGTATCCTGACTATGGGTAGAGTTTCTCCCACGAAGTAGGCTTTGACCAAGTAGGCACGTCTGAGGAATCCCGAGGCTCCCACAGCCAGGATATTAATCGCTGTACCGCTGATGATCTGATCTGTCTTGAAGGTGATGGAGAGCACAGCGTGCAACAAAGCCATTACGCCGCCGGTGAGGATGGCTGCCAGCACACCCAGCCAGATATTCCCGCTCCAGAGGAAGAAGCCGAAACCGAAAGCGGCGGAGGAGAGCATCATCCCCTCGATGGCGATGTTGATCACCGCCGAGCGCTCGCACCAGATTCCAGCCAAGACACCCAGGGCGATGGGGGTGCTCATGCGCAGGCTGGCCTTCATCACGCCCACGAGGTCGAGACTCCGTCCACTGGCGGCAGCGATCAACATGGCGAGGACGGCTAAAAGAGCTGCGGGCACTAAAGTGAACCGGGCGAACCGATGGAGTTTAGGGGGAAAGGCCGGAGCCCCACCCAAGCAACAAAGGAAGCCTATGATGGCCAGGCTCGTCCGTACGGAGAGATTCACCCTGCCCAAGGTAGCAACGCCTAAAGCGGCTGAGGCGGCAGGGTCGATCCAGGCTAGTGCTACAACCGATAGAGAGATGCCGAAGAGGACCAGGATCGCTCCCAGCACCGTGGTGCGCGTAAGCCCCCTGCGCCCTGTCCTTACCATCTCCCCTTCTCATCTCCTAGGAATGACGGCGCCCAGACAAAGGCAACTTCAAAAAGTTGAAAGGCAGGTTGAGTTCTCGGTATAACCATGACTAATGTCCCCATCCCCTGGTGAAGACTACCTCGGTTATCTCCTCTTTCGGCTTGAGGCGATAGAGCCAGCGGATTATCTCATCCGCAGCGACGAACATGATCACCAAGGCCTGAATGATATTGATCAGGTCGACGGAGATACCAGCCCGGACTTGCATCAAGCCTGCTCCGTTGCGCAATGCCCCCCATAGAAAAGCGGCAGGCATAACGCCGAAGGGGTGGCTCTTGGCTATGAGGGCGATGGCTATGCTATCGAAGCCGTAGCCGGAGACGAAAGCCGCTGGCAGGTTGTGGTTTAGCCCTAGCACCTCGCCTGTCCCTGCCAGGCCGGCTAGGAGGCCACTGAAGGTCATGGCCAATACGAAGTTCTTAGTAATGCTCATGCCCGCCGCCTTTGCGGCTGTCGGGTTGGCCCCCACGGAGCGGATCTCAAAGCCTGTAGTAGTCTTCCACAGGAGCCAGAAGACAACGAATACGGCTATTAGGGCCAGAATGAAGCCGGCATGAAGGCGGAAGCCGGGGATGAGACGGGGCAGTTCAGCGGTGGGCAGAATGTAGCGGGTTCTATCCAGGCTGGAGGTGGGGTCTAGCAATTGATTCTTGACCAGGTATTCGACTATCCTGACCCCGATGTAGTTCATCATGATGGTGTTGATCACCTCGTGGGCCCCTATCTTGGCCTTTAGCAACCCGGGGATGGCTCCCCACAGAGCACCCCCAAAGGCCCCGGCCAACATGGCTAGGGGCAGATGGACATAGGCGGGCAAGCCATGGAGGCCAAAGCCCACTATCACCGAGAAAAGGGCACCTATATAGAATTGCCCCTCAGCCCCGATATTGAAAAGACCGCACCTGAAACCCAGGGCCACGGCTAGCCCAGCCAGGGTATAAGGGGTGAGGAGAACCAAAGTTTCGGCAATGGCTCTGGGGCTGCCCAAAGAACCCTCAATGAGGCCGCGATAGGCGGCCAGCACATCGTGTCCTGAAGTCCAGATCACCACCGCCCCGATGAGCAATGCTGTAAATACAGCCAAGACGGGAACGAAAAACACCGACACGCCCCTCGTCCAAGCGATGATGAACCTTCTGGCAGGTCCCGGACCCTTTTCTCCCGATTCAGCGGGCAATTGTGCTCTCCTTTCTCGCCCCAGCCATCAGCAAGCCGAGCCCCTCTCGTGTAGCCTCAGCAGCAAGCACGGTCTCGACGATCTGGCCTTCATAGATCACGGCGATGCGGTCGGAGAGGGCCATCACCTCATCCAGTTCCACGGAGACGAGGAGAACAGCAGTCCCAGCGTCGCGGCGCTCGATAAGTTTCTGGTGGATGAATTCGATGGAGCCCACGTCTAGGCCCCGGGTGGGCTGAGCGGAGATCAATAGTTTGATGGGGCGAGAGAACTCTCTGGCCACGATCAGTTTTTGTTGGTTGCCGCCAGAGAGGGTGCCGGCCGAGGCGTATTCGCTGGGGGTGCGGATATCGAACTCCGCGATCAATTTCCGTCCATTTTCATCTATCGCCTTCCCATCGATGACGATGCCGTGAGCGAAGGGAGCCTGGTAGTAGGTGGAGAGGACCAGGTTGTCGGCAATGGGATAGCTTAGCACCATGCCGTGCTTGTGACGATCTTCGGGGATGTGGCCCACCCCCTTCTCCAATATCTCTCTAGGGGAGGCGTGAGTGGTATCGGCACCCAAAATCCTCACCCTGCCCCTGGCTGGGGAGCGCAGGCCGGTAAGGGCCTCCACCAGTTCGGTTTGCCCGTTGCCTTGCACTCCGGCTATTCCCAAGATCTCCCCCCCTTTTACCTGGAAGGAGACGCCATTTACGACGGGAAGTCCCCTGTCATCTTCCACCCAGAGATCCTCAACCTCCAAGACGACCTCTCCCACTTTGGGGTCCTCTTTTTCTACGGTGAGGATCACTTCGCGGCCCACCATCATCTCCGCCAACATGGCCTCGGTGGCTTTGTCGGGAGTGGTCGTGCCCACCACACGGCCATCGCGAAGGACGGTTATGCGGTCGGCCACAGCGAAAACCTCCTTTAACTTATGGGTAATGAAGATTATCGATTTGCCCTGAGCACTTAGGGAACGCATTATCTCGAACAGTTCTTCTGCTTCCTGGGGTGTTAGCACAGAGGTGGGCTCATCGAGGATTAAGATGTCGGCCTGGCGATAGAGGGCCTTGATGATCTCTACTCTCTGCTGGATGCCAACGGGGATATCCTTGATGTAGGCTTCTGGATCCACCTCTAACCCGTACTCTTCCGATATATCCCTTATCCGTTGTCCGCCCTGCTCCCGGTTGAGGAAGAAACCGTATCTAGTTGATTCCACCCCCAACATTATGTTCTCGGTGACCGTGAAGACCGGTACCAACATAAAATGCTGGTGCACCATGCCGATGCCATGAGCGATAGCATCACTGGGAGTGGCGATATGTACCTCCTGGCCATTGAGGTAGATCTGGCCCGCATCGGCGCGGTAGAGCCCATACAGGATATTCATCAAAGTGGTTTTCCCGGCCCCGTTCTCCCCCAGGAGAGCGTGGATCTCCCCCCTCTCTAGGTCGAAATCGATCTGGTCGTTGGCTTGCACGCCGGGGAAAGCCTTAGATATGCCACGCATAGAGAGGGCTAAAGCCATATCTTCTCATCTCCCTATTTGGAATATGGGTGCTGCGCTGATCTGGCGCAGCACCCATTCCAACGAACAGATATCGCCCCCCTTACAGTTCCACACCGGTAGTGATGGTACCGTCGGCCAACCCCTTGTAGATCTCCTCCAGTTTGTCCTTGACCGCTTGAGGGATGGCACCCTCAGCGTCGTGGAAGGGGGCTAGGCCAACTCCCTCATTGGCAGCCTCGAAAAGGACGTTCCCCCCTTGGAAGGTGCCCTCCAGGGTGTTCTTGATCGCCGTGTAGACAGATACGTCGACTCGTTTCATAGCGCTGGAGATCAACTTATCGTGCCCCTCTACACTGCCGCGACCGAAGGTGGTAAGGTATTCATCCTGATCTACGCCGATGACCCAGACACCCTCTGCCGCCCCTGCCAGGATGCCGCCAGAGCCGGTGGGGCCCCCAGCCCCGAAGATCACGTCCGCCCCCTCAGCGATCTGGGAGAGGGCTGCTTCCTTGCCCCGGGCAGGATCGGTGAAGGAGTCGATATAGAGCCCCAGCACGGTGCAATCCGGGCAGACGTAATGCACCCCATTCTCATACCCCTTGCGGAATTTGATGACCGGCGGGATCTCCATGCCGCAGACGATGCCCACTACCTTCGACTGCGTCATCTGTCCAGCCAGAGCCCCCGCCAAGAAGCCCGACTGGTCCTCGGAGAACAGCAGACCCATCACGTTCTCTATGGTGTCCGCCTGGAACTGGTCCACCCCAGCGAACTTGATGTCAGGGTAGTTCGGAGCCAGTTTCCTGGTGGCGTCGGTGAGCATGAAGCCCACAGTGATGATCACGTCATAGTCCTCTTCAGCGAACTGGGTGATGTTCTTCTCGTAGTCGGTGGGGGCCAGGGTCTCGATGAAAGCCGATTCCAACCCGAACTCCTCCACGGCCCTCATCATCCCCTTGTAGGCGAACTCGTTAAAAGTGCCGTCGTTCACCTTGCCCACGTCGGTCACCAAACCCACTCTCAACCTCTTTGCTTCCGGCGTTGGTGTGGCCGCGGGCGCACATGCGGAAAGCAACAGGCTTAAGACAACCAGCAGGGAAAGAAAACCGATAACCTTTCGCATCTCAGGTTCTCCTCCTTATTTTGAGATGATTTAGTCCGATCTCGGCATCTCCTCTCGAGCCGTTCACCTCCTTTCTTATGAGAAGACGACCTTTGTCCGGTGGATATATCATCGCTCATTATATCCTATTTTGAGAGGCGAATCAAGGTTGTAACGAGGCAGGGGACTAGATTTTAAGGTTATCATACCTTTGTCAGCGCTCTTCTTCCTAGAGGGATTGAGCATAATCTCCCCTATCCGATGTCGATCGCTTAGACTAGTGACTAGAAGAGACTCAACTGCTGGGCGTTTTCTTGGGGCCTTTCGTCGGGCAGCCTCTCTATCTGGGCCAAAAGTTCCGGGATCCGCTTGAACTCCTCCTCTACAACCGGCCGCCAGCGGGGTTGGTGTAAGGCCGCGGCGGGGTGATAGATAGGGTAGTAGATGATCCCCTCTATCCTGCGGGGCCGCCCATGGACGGTTGAGATCTTGGCATTGGGAAAGAAATGGCTCAAGGAGAAGCGGCCCAAGGTAACCACTATCTTGGGTTTTATCAGGGCCAGTTGCCTATCCAAGTAGGGCTGGCAGGCTTCTATCTCGTTGGGCAGAGGGTCACGATTCCCCGGAGGACGGCATTTGATGACATTACAGATATATACATCCTCTCGCCCAAGCCCGATGGTAGCCAAGAGCTCCTCCAGGAACTTCCCCGCCGAGCCGACGAAGGGACGGCCCTGCTGGTCCTCATGGAAGCCCGGGGCTTCTCCGATGAAGACTATCTCCGCCTCCTCGGTCCCCTCGCCCGGCACGGCGTTTCTCCTCGATTGGGAGAGGATGCATTTCTGACAGCGGATGATCTCTTGGTAGAGTTGCTCAAGTTCCGAGATCATAATCGGCTTTTACTGTTCAGCACCGCATTCGGGACAGAACTTGGCGCCTGTCGGTATCTTCCCCCCGCACTGGGCGCAAGATTTCTCTGGGCGGAGAGGACTCCACATTCGGAACAGAATTTACTCCCTTCATTCTGCTCCCCACTGGGCCCATTGGCGACCCTTGTTCTTGGCATACACGATCTCGAGAAATGCGAGGGCTGAACTCCCCAGTGTATATGTTGTGTTAAACGATAGGGTGGAACCCTCACACTAGCCTTGTTCCGCACTCCCCACAGAAATTAGTGCCGACTGGATTTTGAGCACCACACTTTGGACATCCTATCAATGCCAGCGGCGCACCGCAGTTGGTGCAGAACTTGCCTTCACCGGCCGGTTTTCCACACTGGGGACAGATAGTCTGTTTACTTTCTATTTGACCGGTAAAGAGTTGGGTAGCGGCGGCTTTCTCCCATATCTGCTCCTTAGTAACCTCAGCCTTTGCCGCGGCTACCTCGACGCTTACGCGGGGTGCGTCCTCAATACAGAGCCCCTCCTGCTCGTTCCAATCGCTTTCGCAGACCCATTTCGTACATCTTGGGCAACGGTGAAAATGTCCCATAGCCTCGTTCTGGGCTCGCGCAAACGCCTCTTCATGTTCTTTGTGCCATTGGGGAGACATCCCTTCGAAACGTTCGGTAAGGATGTGTGCCCCTCTTTCGATCGCGCTCCCAACCCCGTAGCGTCCTACCAGAGAGCTTCCCAGGGAAACTGCGCTTCCCAGACCACGCAAGAGCCCGCCCTTCTTGTAGGTCTTGGACTCCACAAACTTGGTCTTGTAGCCGTCGTTGCAGATATCGCAGAAGAAGGTGAACTGAAACCCGGCCTCCGTGCTATTGTCCGCAAAATTTCTAGTAAAAGGTTGCAATGCCATATTTCACCCCCTTTATTCTGGTAACCTACCATGCTTTATACATCTTACCCGTAGGTGAGCGCCATATTTCATCCCCCCTTTATCCTAATGGCCTACCACATTTTATACACCTCTCCCCAATTGGTGGCTGTTCTGTTTTGCACTTCTGACAAACAACCACCAACCGGCTATCACAATGCTCACAGTAATCCCCAAAGAAGGTTAATTCCCCACATTTCGGACATTCCACCCTTAAAAGGAGCCCACAATCATTACACCTCTCCCACCCTTTCTCGATGGGGTTACGACACTTAGGGCAGCGTAACGGCCCCAGCGGGTTTGCCTTCCCGCATAAGGGGCACACATTTGAATCCGGCGGAACCAACTTACCGCAGTAACGACAGGGATGTTTATACCCTACCATCCTTTTTAACCCCCTTTTGTCCACCTGATTGTGTCGTCTTGTGCGCTCACATTGAACTTCAGCAAATTCATAACATCCTGCTTCCACTGTTCGGGCGAAAGATGGATAACCCTACCGATGAAGAGATGACGGAGAGTTTGAAGCCCGGGCAACCTCTGCACTGCAAATCTATAGTTGAGGTATTGCGGTTCTCCCAACCTTTCGTCCGGCAGATAGATCGGCTCTCGCCTGAAGTTAATATCCAACATAGATCGGTTTATTACCTTGATGAGGTCGTCCGCTTCCTTGTGTAACTTCTCTATCTCCTTTGGGTAATCCTTCCTGCTCACTATCCTGAAGAAATAGGTCGCCTTTCCCTCGCCATCGCCGCTCCCCGCTTCCATCGCGATGGCATTACCGGGCTCGCCTCGGCTCTCACTGTAGATAGGGATTAAGAACCAGATGTATTCACCGGTAAGCTCCCCCATGAGCCCCCGTTTCAAGCCTACGCAGATTTTCTCTGGTTGTGATAGGGCTTTCAAGAAATCGTATCCTTCCTTAATACCCGCAACTTCTAACCTCTTCTCTAACTCTATCCAGAGGTCAGGAGATATCGATTCTATATCGCTCCTTTTGGCTGCTTTGCCCTCCTTCATAAATCTGGCTGCTTTCCTTATCACCAGCGGGTCAAACCCGGGCAGAAGTTCTTTGAGAGAAGATTGAACCTTGAGTTGAAGTTCATTATTCGATGCGGATAGCGCCCTCGCGAAGGGGTCAAACTGATCCCCCATCCTCGAAAGGACCACCTTTTCTCCATATTCCGTGGTCAAGATTAAATTGTAATCCTCTTCAGAGATCTCCAAGAGGTCACTATAAGGGGTTCTTACGAAATCTCCCCTTTCAGGTATTACTACGATCGCCGTTTCATACAAGCGTGGTTCGCACTTCCCTCTTCCCCTTTCTTTGCCGCTTTCATCCCAGTAAACAAACTCCGCTTCCACACCAGATCTCCTCAGGTTTTCCTGCATCAGCATATCTTCTAAGAGGAGTTCATTGCGGAATTTGCGCAGGAGTCTCAAGAAGTCTTCATAACGGTAGCCAAGGTTAGAAAGAAGAAGACCCTCCTTCGAACTCAGGGTGATGCGAATTTCATAGTCGCCTTCAGAGATATCGAGGATATCACGATACGAAATAAACAACGCTTCGCCAACCCTTGGAAGGATAGCCAGGTTCTCTTCTTCAACTCTAGCGAGGGCCTCACCGCTTGAGGTTTCTTGCCCGGCTATGTCGGTTAGAAGATACTCTAACGAACACTCCATCACCGGCTTGCTCTCTTGCTGCATACAACACCCCTTTTCGCCTAACCTCTCAATCCCTTGCTTAGACCCTCCAGCGCCCTCTTCTCCTGACCTCATCGATGGCCGCGATTGTAGAAGAACGTAAAATGAGCAGCCTCTCTTTTCCTCCCATCCCATTTACCATTCTACTAGATATAGCCCGGTTTGTCCAGTGAGAGGCTAAATCCCGGTTGTCCATTATCTGATCGACCTTGTAGAGCAATACAGATACCCCTTGTCAGGACATAAAAGGCGTGTTATACTTGGGTATCTTTGGGAGGCTTGATGTTGAGCGTCGGACGACGAGAGGAGTTGATCGAGAAACTCGTTCGCGGGGTGAACGAATGGGGCATGGTAGCCCCAGCCATTTTCTTTTTGGAGGCTCACAAACCTCTATCCTTCCTGGCTAGCCAGCTTCTTCTCCTCTCCCAGCCAACGTTAGAGCCCTTCCTGGGAGGGGTAGTGACGGAGTATGCTCTACTCTTAGAGGATAGAGAGAATGTGGAGGCCATCCTCTCCCGTCTGGAAGGGCTCCGGAGATAGTGGACTATGGAGGTTCTCCTCAATCTCCTCGAGGCTTCAGGGATCGAACCCCCGGCGGCCTTGATGTTAGTTGTCCTCCTGGCCTTTCTCTCCTTTTTGCTCTTCGCCCATAGAAGGGTGCGCTTGGGCTTTCGGCCCGCCTTACGTCCTCTCTCTGGTTTCGCCGTTCTGGACGGCTTGGTAGGGCAGGCCGTAGAGACAGGCCGGACTTTGCACGTCTCGATGGGGACCAAGGGGGTCGGGGCAGCATATACCGTCGATACAATGGCTGGGCTTATGGCCTTGGAACGGTTAGCTGAGCAGGCGGTGGCCACGGGTCTCAAACTGACGGTTACCATATCCGACCCCTCTCTTCTACCTATCGCTCAGGATACCTTACGACGGGCCTATGAGGGGCGGGGTTACCCTCAAGGATACGACCCCCTCCAAGTGCGTTATATCGCCCCGGATGCCATAGCCTACGCCGCGGGGGTAATGGGGGTGCTGGAGCGGGAGGATGTAGTGGCCAATGCCATGATAGGAGGGTTTGGCGATGAGTTCCTCCTAATGGGTGAGAACGGAGCCCGGAAAGGGGTGCAGCAGGTAGGTGGCGCCTCTTCCCCGGAGACGTTGCCTTTCGTTTACGTCTCCATGGATGAGGCCCTCTTGGGGGAGGAGATATATGCCGGAGGGGCTTATCTCTCTTCCAAGCTCAGCCATTTGGGGAGTCTCCTAGCCCAAGATTGGCTGCGCTCGGCGATTATCTTGGCTATCATATTAGGGGTGTTCATACGAACTTTAATCTTATAGCCACCGGGAGAGGTCGATGAAGAGGGTTTTGCCCGCTGCTATCACTATGGCGGCAGGTTTTCTGGTGCTGGTAGATTTCTTCTTCGATAACCTTTATCTCAACACTTTAGGAGTTACCTTGATCGACTGGGTGGTGATCGTCGTCGCCTTCGCTCTCATCTTAGGATTACTCAACGTCCTGGCCTTTCACCTGCGGAAGATCATCCAGCGCCAGGAGGGATGGCTGTACAGCATCGCCTTGTTGGTAGTGGCGGTAGCCATTCTCTTCGGTGGCCTTACCACTCTCCAGGGTTACCGAGCACCCTTGGTAAGAGCTCTTTTCGACTATGTCCAAACTCCTCTCCAAGCGAGCATCTTCTCCCTTTTGGCTTTTTACATGGCCTCTGCCGGCTATCGGGCCTTCCGGGCGCGCAACTTCGAGACTTTCCTTCTGGTTGTGGCCTGCTTAGTCGTTCTGGTGGGCCAGGCCCCTCTGGCTCGGTATGTCTGGGAGGAACTGCCCGCCTTAAAGGATTGGGTGCTTGGGGTGCCGAGTACGGCGGGCGCTAGGGGTATACTGATCGGCGTAGCCTTAGGAAGTCTGGCCACGGGCGTGCGACTTCTCGTGGGGTTTGACCGCCCCTATAGCGAGTAGACCAGATGCTTTATTGTCCTCATTGCGGAACATCGAATCGAGAGGGAAGCAGGTTCTGCAACAATTGTGGGGAACCCCTGCCCCCCTCTTCAGGACAAAAGTGTTCTCAATGTGGCCATCTCAACCCCCCGGGGGTCTTCTCCTGTGTGAGGTGTAGGGCCTCTCTCTTAGCCCCATACGATGAAGGGCTCCCGCCTGAGGAAGCCCCAGAGCCACCCAAGGAGCCCGAATGGCTAGAGCGACTAGAGGAAGAGGCACCTTGGGAGCCGGAAGAGATTCTGGAGGGGGTAGAGGAGGAGCCGGAGTGGCTTCGGGAATTGGGCGCTCCAGCCGATGAGGTGAGGGTAGCGGAGGAAGAGATGGCCGGCGAGGAGGAGACCGCTCCTTGGCTTGAGGCTTTAGAAGGCTTAGTTGAAGAGGTCCCCCTCGAGCCCCGGGAGAAGGAAGGTTTGCTGGCGGGGATAGAGGGGGCTTTGAGGGTGGAGCCCATCTTCGCTATCCCCCATCGAATCGGGGAGGTGACCGTCTCTCCCTTAGCCGGGGCAGACCAAGCGGCTAGATTTGGGAGTCTCGTCAGTCAACCTTTGGCCCCGGTGGCAGTGGAGAAACGGCCCAGAGCGCGGATGGCAGGGATACTCTCTTGGCTCCTTTATCTGATTTTGGCGGCAGCGGTAGCGGGGGGGATCCTCTTAGCGGGAGGGAATATAAACCTCCCCCTCACTCAGGCTACGGCCGATTTCTATAGGACTATCGAGAGCCTGGATGAGGGTTCAGTGGCGCTTATCTCCCACGATTACGATCCTGGAACGGCGGCGGAGATCACTCCCCAGGCTAGTGCAATTCTGGATCACCTTATGCGGCGAGGAGTCAAGATCGTGAACTTGAGCCTCACCCCCGAGGGCCAGGCTCTGGCCGGCCACGCCTTAGAAAGCGCGGTTAGTGATCATGAAGGCTATATTCAGGGAAGAGACTACATCAATCTGGGGTACGTGGCGGGGAACGAGGCAGGGGCCCGCTTTATAGCGGAGGGGCTTGGAGCTCGCCTCTCTCCTTATCCCCTAGGCGAAGGGGTTGAGGGGTTAGAGGATGTGGATCTGATCGTAATATTGGCGGGAAGTCAGGAGCATCTTCGCCGTTGGGTGGAGCAGGTGCAGGCCCCTTACAACGTGGCGATGGTGGCCGGGGTGAGCGCCCAAGTGGACCCAGTGGCTCGTCCTTATTACCGCTCCGGCCAACTCAAGGGGCTTCTCAGTGGGCTGGTGGGGGCGGCGGAGTATGAAAGGGTAAACCACCACCCTGGGGTAGCCCTCTCTAGAATGCTCCCTCAAGCGGCCGCCCACTTGGTGATCGCCCTTTTCATCCTTTTGGGAAATTTCGCCTATCTTATAGAGAGGTTAAGGGCAAGGGGATGAGGGAACTCTTAGGTACTTGGGTGGCCGCTCTTCTCACTTTGATGGTCTTCAGTTACCTGATCTCTGACAACCCTCTATTCCGCTTGGCGGAGCACCTCTTCGTCGGGTCGGCTCTAGGTTACGCCATCGTGGTAGCCATCCAGGATGTGCTCTTGCCTTGCCTATTTACCCCCCTACTCCGGGACCCCGTGGCCTACTGGCACCTTCTCATCCCCCTCCTTTTAGGTCTGCTTCTTCTGGCCAAAGGGAGGGTATCTACCGCTTGGTTGGGGAATATCTCGGTAGGTTTCCTCTTCGGGGTAGGCGCTGCCCTGGCCATTGGAGGGGCTTTGGTCGGTTCCCTCCTCTATCAAGTGCGGGATACCATGCTCCCTCTCCTTCCGGGCAAAGGAGATGGGGGAGCGGTGATAGATAACTTGATCCTGGTAGTGGGCACGTTGGGGAGTTTGGCCTACTTCTACTTCACAGCAGGCGGAAAGCGAGAGAGGAGCGGCCTTCGAGGAGGTGCCCTCAGGCTAGGCTCTGTTATCGGAAAGTGGTTCATCATGATAACCTTGGGGGCTCTCTTTGCCAATGCGGTGATGGCCCGGGTCTCCCTGCTTGTGGGCCGTTTACAGTTCCTCCTGGGCGACTGGTTAGGGATACTCTAGAGATGGGTTTAGAATCGTTTGTCACGGCTGACCTGGGGAGCATCACCACCCGGGTGACACTCATAGATCAAGTGGCCGGCGAATACCGGTTAGTGGCTCATGGGTCGGCTCCGACTACCCTTTCGCCTCCTTGGGAGGATATAAGCCTGGGGTTTCTCGAGGCGATAGGAAAGATGGAAACCGTTGCCCAGAGGCGGCTTTTGGCCCAAGGAAGGCTTATCACCCCCGAGGGTGGGGATGGAAGTGGAATAGACGGCTTTGTGGCCACTACCAGCGCCATGGAGCCCCTTCGCTTGGTGGTGGCAGGGATGATGGGGCCTTGGAGCCTAAGGAGCGCCCTCCGTGCTGCCCATTCCACCTACACCCTCGTAGAGGGCGCTTTCACCGTCGATGAGTTGCGCCTCTCATCTGGGGAGGGGCTGCTCGATTTCTTAAGGCTCCTCAAAGAGGGTAGCCTCGACGCTATCCTTATCTCCGGAGGGGCCGAGGGGGGGCCTACCCTCCCTCTGGTAGAGATGGCCAAGGATTTAGCCTTACTTTGCGCCTCAGGTGAAATGCGACCCCATCTTATCTTCGCGGGAAACGAGGAGGCGCGAGCCCTGGTCGCTGAGGTTCTGGAAGGGGTTGTCGACTTGGAGATGGCCAGTAACCTCCTTCCCCGCCTGGGAGAGGAGAGCCTAGCCGGTGCCCAGGAGTTGCTGGAGAAGTTGATAGGAGGGAAGATCGCTCTCATCCCTGGGATCGGGTCAGTGGAGAGATGCTCCCTAGCGCCTATTCAACCTACCGCCAGGGCTTTGGGCTGGGCGATTCGCTACCTGGCCCAGGAGTACCAATTGAAAGTCTTGGGGGTAGATATAGGGGGAGGCAGCGTAGGCCTCTTCTCCGCCAGAGATGACCGTTATTTCTCCGCTTTGACCAGCGACGTGGGATTGGGGTATGGGTTGGATAGGCTTCTTGCGGAGATAGGGGTAGAGCAGATCCTCCGTTGGCTTCCCTTCGACTTGGAGGGGGCGAGGGATCGGATCTTTAATAAAGCGTTTAGGCCGAGGACTTTCCCCCAAAGCAGGGAGGATCTCTTTCTGGAGCAAGCGGTGGCTCGGGAACTTATGGCTTGGGCTTTGGAGCGGACAGGTGAAAGAGCCTTAGCCCCGGTGGATCTTATCGTGGCCACGGGAGGTCTCCTTTCCCACCTCTCCGACCCCAGACAGGTGGCTCTCATCCTTCTGGACGGATTGCAGCCCACGGGCATCTCTAGTCTGGCCCTTGATGAGTTCTCTCTCTTGCCTCAATTGGGCGCTCTGGCTATGGCTGAGCCTCTGGCAGCGGCACAGGTACTAGCGCGGGATACCCTTCTCAACTTGGGGACGGTTATCGCGCCCTTGGGTGTAGCCAAGGAGGGGGAGATAGCCCTTCGATTCAAGATGGTCTACTCGGAGGGGGGAGCCATCGAGGGCGAGGTATCCTATGGCTCTTTAGAGGTGATACCTTTGCCTTTCGGTCAGAGAGCGACTTTGGAGCTCCGCCCTACCCAGAGTTTTGACGTGGGCTTGGGGAGGAAGGGAAGAGGAGCCACTACCGAGGTAGAAGGTGGAGCGGTAGGCCTCATCATCGACGCTCGAGGGCGACCCCTCTTCCTCCCCCGGGAGAGGGCAACACAGCAGGAAAAGGTGCAGAAGTGGATGTGGGAGGTAGGGTTCTAGCCATGTACTACCCCTCCGCGTTTAAGGTAGTACCCTACGGTCTCGTGAGCCTGGAACGGCTTCTGCCCTTCCCGGGGGAGGTCCTGGTGGAGCCGGGGCAGAGGGTGGAGCCTATGGATGTGGTGGGCCGAGCCCATATACCGAGCCAGGTTCGCATCCTCCACGTAGCCCAGCGCCTCTCCGTAGCCGAGGAGGATCTTCAGAAATATCTTCTCAAAGGGCCTGGAGAGAGGGTGGAGCAAGGGGAGGTGATAGCGGTGGCGGGGAGACGGCCTTTCCGCCGCCTATATCGGGCTCCGGCAGAGGGGAGAATAGTGAACGAGGCTTATGGGCGTCTCCTCCTAGAACTCTCCCCCTCCACCTATGAATTGAGAGCCTATCTCAAAGGTGTGATAACCCAGGTAATCTCCAGCCGTGGGGTAGTGATCGAGACCTCTGGTGCGATGATGGAGGGGGCCTGGGCCATCGGTGGAGATGCCTTTGGTGTCTTGAAGATCTTAGGCCAGGCACCAGGGGGAAGGTTGGTTCCCGAAGCGATCGATATGGGGTATCATGGTGCGATAGTGGTAGCAGAGAGTTGGGCCACGAAAGAGGGGTTGGGGAAAGCCGAGGAGATAGGGGTGCGCGGAGTGATTCTGGGTAGCCTCCCCTCTTCGCTTGTAGGCTTTGTTCCTTCCCTCTCTTTTCCCGTGATGATAATGGAGGGGTTCGGCGAAATCCCGATCTCCCGGCCTCTCTTCTCCCTATTTCGACAACATGCCGGCCGCGAGGCCTGCATGGCCAGCGGTATCCCCCATAGGTTGAGGCTCCTTCGCCCTCAGGTGATCATCCCCTTCCTCCGAGGCGAGGAGGCTCCTAGAGGGGAAGGCCCCACTTTTAAAGAGGGAGCGTTAGTGCGATTGGTTCGGGAGCCCTATCTAGGTAAGGTGGGCTATGTGGCAAGCCTCCCTCCTCAGAAGAGGAAGGTCGAATGGGGCGTCGAAGTCGAGGGGGTAGAGGTAGATCTGGAAGAAGGGGAGAGGGTATTCGTTCCCTTGGCCAACTTGGAACTCTTGGAGGGCTCTAGCCTATAGATATCCTCGTTAATCGGATCCTCTCGGCGATAGGCACAAGGGACAGCCATATCTTGGGCTAGAGACGCGTCTTGCCAAGTCCACCGTCCGATCTTCAGATCGCCCCTCAATAGTCTCCGCTTGACACCCCCCCAAAATAGCCTATAATTGTTGTTGTGTCCCACATCTCAATAAAATCAGGGCGGCGCGTGGAAAGGCCGTTTGACACGTTCGCAGACATCTTAGAAGCAAGCCGGAGGCTTAACATCCACCCTGAATCAGTCCGGCGGCTGATCCGCCAGGGCAGGCTTCCGGCATATAAGTTTGCCAATAAGTGGCTCATCGAAAGAGACGTTTTGGAGCAGTTCGCCCAGACCTACGATGGGCGGCCAGGTGCAAAAGCCAGGCTCTTTTGAGGAAAACAAAAGCAGGCTTCCAACTCGCCACACCTGAGGCTCAGATCTGGGAGATTTGAAACCGACTCTAGACCCTAAGAAAGTCAAGACCGGCTCCGTGCCCGCGGCACTGGCCTTGAAGGGAAATCCTTATATGCAAAGAAGAGAAAGCCAAAAGAAGTTTCCCGGCTTTCGCAAGCCAACCTACCCATGTGCTAGATGAGCCCTTTGACGGCTCTTGGCTGACCTGAAAGGAGCGAGGAGATGAGGGATCTGGCAGGCTTCGGCCAAAACAAGGTCTTCACCATGATCGCCCTGGGCTTGGTGGGTCTTTTGATCCTGGGTCTTTTGGGCATCGGAGGCCTCATCTTTTTCACTAGGTTGCGAGGCCCAGCTACCCCTACGGTGGTGGCCGAACTTACACCAACCGCTACGCCCACTAAGGCGCCGACCGCTACCCCAACCAAGGCGCCGACGGCCACACCCACAAGGACCCCGACTTCCGTCCCCACTTCCACGCCCACCCGGGTGGCTACCCCTTCTCCCACCCCAGCCGTTACCCCTACACCGACAGAGGAGGGGGTGCCAGAGACGGGGTGGAGCCCCTTAGAGGGTGTTCTGGTAGGTAGTTTTCTGGCTATCCTGATCGTTGTGAGCCGACGGCTCCGTTTGGCTGGTCGGTCCTAGTCTTCTCCCTTATAATAGCCCTATAGCACTTTTGTGTAGATGGCCTCTCCCACTTCTGAAACAGGCTAGAGCCTTGGGTGGCAAGTCAGCCGAGATCTAAATGATACGGTTATCAAGCCTAGGGTGTAACCTAGGCGAGAGGTTCCATGTTCATAGGGTCGGACATCTATCCCTTAGGAGTAAAAGTTAAGGATCTAGGTGCGAACCTTGCGTCTGGTTTCCGCTTATCTCTTCTCTCTCCTCCTTTTCGGCATACTTTTCCCTGCTTTGGGGAAAGGGATAGGCCTTTGGCTAGATCGCCTTTTTGGATTTGAGCCCCTGTGGTACGGGGTGGTAAGCATAGTTTTTGGAAGTTTGGTGATCCTCTTTGGCCTATTCTGGATGATCTGGTCTTGGTATAGCCTTCTCACCATCGGCCGAGGCCACCCCCAAGAGGCATTCGGCTTCCCCCTGGCTCCGAGGACCAAAAGATTGGTCATCGTTGGCCCCTATAGTTATACACGGAACCCTATGCTCTTCGGCCTTCTCCTTCTCCTGGTGGGATGGGGCATCATCTTGGGTTCGATCTCCGCAACCCTCTTCACGCCTCTCATATCACTCTTCTTTCTACTTTTGCATTTTAAGTTCTTTGAAGAGCCTGGCTTGTGGCGCCGATTTGGAGAGGAGTATGAGGCTTACCGTCGCCAAGTACCCCTCATCCTCCCCTTAAAGCGGAGGGCAAATGATATTTCCAAGGAACGATGCGAAGCCGGTGGAGATGTTCCCCGGGGTAACTAGGAGGACCTTGGCCCATGGTCGGAGCCTCCTCTTGGCCGAGTTCACCTACGAGAGAGGGGCACGAGTCCCTCTCCACCGCCACCCCCATGAACAGATTACCTATGTGGTCGAGGGGCACTATGAGGTCACTATCGATGGTATCCCTAGCGTAGTGGAGAAAGGGGATAGTTACCTTATCCCACCCAATGTGGAACATGGGCAGTTCGCCTTGGAGAGGACGGTTACCGCCGACATCTGGCACCCACCTCGGGAGGATTATCTAGAGTGAGGGGTAAGAAGGGGTTTTTGAAACTCCTGGCCGAAGAGGCAGGGGAGATCCTCTTGGCTAACTTCGGCCGGGCGAAGGAGGCGGCTAGGAAGGGAGAGATAGATCTGGTAACCGAGGCCGACCTGGCCTCCCAACGACTCATCGTGGAGGCTATCCGAAAGAGGTATCCAGATCACGCCATCCTCTCCGAGGAGGAGCAGCCTGTGGAGGGGGAGAGCGACTTCACCTGGCTCATCGACCCTCTCGATGGTACCATTAACTACTTCCACGGTTACCCCGTCTTCGCCATATCGATCGCTTTGAAGGAAAGGGGGGAGATAACCCTGGGGGCGGTTTACGACCCCTTGCGGGATGAGTTCTTCTACACTGAGAAGGGGAAAGGGGCCACCCTCAACGATAAAGGGGTCAGGGTCTCCACCACCCGTAGACTTATCTTTTCCCTTCTGGCCACCGGCTTCCCCTACCAGCGAGCCGCTATCCCTGACAACAATGTGCGAAAGCTCAGTCGGCTGGTTCTGCGGCCTTAGACCTGGCCTACGTGGCTGCGGGAAGGTTAGACGGCTACTGGGAGATGCACCTCAGCCCCTGGGACTGGGCGGCCGGTGGCTTACTCGTGGAGGAGGCGGGAGGGGTAGTGACCGATCTTGAAGGTGGGCCTTGGAGCCCTTTCCAGAGGGCTATCATAGCCACTAACGGTCGCATCCACGAGGAACTAATATTTGAACTGAGGGCAGCAGCCGATCCGGTCAAGAGAAGGCTCGATCAGCTATCATAGAGGAAAGGGATGGATATAGCCTATAATTATGGATCATTTTCTCAACCCCGCAACGTGGGAGAGATAGAGGGGCCGACGGTGTGGGGACGGCACGCAACCTTCAAGATGGCGACACGGGGCGCCTCTCCCTCAAGGTAGTCAATGATCAGATCGAGGAGGCAAATTTCAAGGCTCAGGGGTGCGTGGCCGCCATCGCTGCCTCAAGCATGCTCACCGAACTCATCGAGGGCCGCTCCCTAGATGAGGCTTTGGCCGTCACCAAAGAAGGCTTGGCTCAAAGTCTGGGGGGCTTGCGTGAAGCGAGCGAGAATTACCGGCGCAAATAAGAGGTGGCTCTTGTACGTCGATCAGGCGATGATACAGGAGATGGAGAAGGAGTTCGGCCGGCCGGAGGTCTTGCGCCTGAGGCAAGAGATAACCCCGGAGGAGATGGCCTTGGTGAGGAGCAGCCAGAAGCATGGCCGAGCCCATGATATCACCCTCTTCATCTTCCGGGGAGAGAAATTGGCTCTCATTCGAAAACCGATCCACCCTCCGGGGGTCTTTAGGGCTCCCGGCGGGGGACTCAACCCCAAAGAGCCCTTCGAGGAGGGGGCTAAGAGGGAAGCCAGAGAAGAGACGGGTCTGGAGATAGAGATAGAGCGGTATCTCCTTCGGGTCCAGGTTCGGTTCATCTGTGGCGAGGAAAATATAGAATGGAGTAGCCACGTCTTCTCGGCCAGGGCTGTAGGCGGAGAATTGGCCCCCCTCGATAGTAGGGAGATCTTGGCCACAAGATGGGCCACTTTGGAAGAGCTCCAGGGGCCGATAAGGGAGGCGGCCCTGGCCTCCGGTTGGGCTCTTCTCCTCTACCGGGTGACCCTCACGGATCGAGCCGTGGCCCTCTTGCAGAAAGGGCAAGGGAACGCTCCCTGAGATGATCTAGAAGCGAGAGCATCGGAGGAAGACAGATGGAGTTAACCCTTTTAGTGGTCTTCGCTCACCCAGATGACGAGTCCTTTGGGCCAGCCGCGACCTTAGCCAAATATGTGGCCCAAGGGGTGCGGATCACCCTCCTCTGTGCCACGCGGGGAGAGGCCGGGGAGATAAGCGATCCCCGATTGGCCACCCCCGAGAGCCTAGGCCAGGTGCGGGGGGAGGAACTCCGCTCTGCCTGTCAGGCCATAGGCATCCAGGAGTTGCGATTCTTGGGCTACAGGGATGGCCAGATGAAGAGTTACGACCCCCATGAGGTAGAAGGAAAGGTCGTCCGAGCCATCCGGGAAGTGAGGCCCCGGGTGATTCTTACCTTCGGCCCCGATGGGATCTCAGGACACTTGGATCATATCACCATAGGAAAGGCGACCACCGATGCTTTCTTCTCCGCCGGGGATGAAAGGAGGTTCCCAGAGCATATGGCAGAGGGGCTATCCCCCCATAAGGCCGAGAAGTTATATTATGTGGCCGTCCCCCGCAGCCGTTTCCAGGCCATGTCTTTGGACCTGCCCGGCACCTGCGACGATCGAATCACCACAGTTGTCGATGTGATGCCCTTCTTGGAGGTGAAGAGGCGGGCTATAGCCTGTCATAAGACCCAACTCCCTCCCGGCAACATCTTCGCCCAGATGTCCGATGAGGAGATGCGCAAGTGGTGGGGGAAAGAGCACTTTGTCTTGGCTGCTAGCCGGGTAGGATTCCCTTCAGAGATAGAGACCGACCTTTTCTGGGGTCTAGAGAAATGAGGGAGAAGGGTTATCTCTCCTGGCCATCTTCGCTCACCTGATGACGAGGGGGCCAATCTCCTTTCCTTGCATTAATGGGGAGGGGTTATGAACAAGTACGAACGAGGCCGTTCCTTTTTGGGCAGGCTGCCTCACGAGGGCGACCTCTTGAGGAGCATAGAGGATTTTTGCCGAGAAAATGGTATCACCTTGGGGGTGTTTACCGCCCTAGGGGCGGTGAAATCAGCCCGGCTGGCTTATTATGATCAAGGGAGTCGAGAGTACCGGGGTTTTGACGTAGATGAGCCCATGGAGATGGTCTCCTGCATAGGGAATATCTCCTTGCGCGATGGCCAGCCCATCGTCCACGCCCATCTGGCCCTCTCAGATCAAGAGGGGAGGGCGATCTCTGGCCACCTCATGCCTGGCACCCCCATCTTCGCCTGTGAGATCTTCATCCAGGAACTTCTGGGTGAGCCTCTAGTGAGGAGGCAAGATGAGGAGACAGGGGTACCCCTTTGGCAGAGGGGCTAGCGTTCATCTCTGGCTGGAATAGAGAAGGGGGAGAAGGTGTCTTGCTATACCAGGCACTTGGGCGACCTCTTCGCTAGTGTGGGGATCGAGGATACCAAGGAGAACCGCAAGAGGTCCGACGGTTTCATCCGGGAGATCATCGCCATGAAAGGAGAAGATTGTCCAGCAGTGTGGCGAGAGGTAAAGAGCCTCTTGGCCGATCCAGATAAGAGGTTAGAGTTAGCCGACCGGCTGCGCCAGGCATTCGCCAATAATAGTTATTAGGGAGGTAAAGATGGAGATCAAAAAAGTAGGCGTTGTCGGCTGTGGCCTTATGGGCTCTGGCATCGCCCAAGTTTGTGCCCAAGCCGGCTACCAAGTAGTGGTGAGCGAGATCAACGAGGAATTGCTCCAGAGGGGGCTAGGCAGCATCCAGCGCTTCCTGGCTAAGGGGGTGGAGAGGGGGAAGGTCACGCAGGAGGAGATGGATGTCGCACTCGCCCGTATCCAAGGGACGGTCGATATCCAGGATTTCAAAGGTTGTGACCTGGTCATCGAGGCCATCATCGAAGATATGGAGGCCAAAAAGGAGATCTTCGCCTCCCTGGATGGGATATGTCCGCCCCATACTATCCTGGCCACAAACTCCTCCTCGCTCTGTATCACAGAGATAGCCTCGGCGACGAAGCGGGGGGATAAAGTCTTGGGCTTACACTTCTTCAACCCCGTCCCCCTGATGAGGCTTTTGGAGATAGTGCGCACTATCCTCACCTCTGAGGAGACCTTCGAAAGGGCGAAAAAGTTCGGCGAGTCTCTGGGGAAAGAGATCGTGGTGGCCAAAGATACCCCGGGGTTCATCGTTAATCTGCTCTTGATCCCCTACCTTTTGGACGCCATAAGGGCCTTGGAGAAGGGCGTGGCTACCAAAGAGGATATCGACAAGAGCATGGTCTTAGGGTTAAACTACCCGATGGGGCCTTTCACCGTTTTGGATCTCGTAGGTCTGGACACCACGCTCTTCATCGCCGATGCCATGTACGAGGAGTTCAAAGATAGCCGCTATGCGGCCCCACCCCTTTTGCGCCGCATGGTCACTGCGGGACATCTAGGGCGGAAGAGGGGCAAAGGTTTCTACGACTACCGATAGTGCCATCTCCCATGAGAGTCACGGTGAAAGTAGGGGAGCCCCTCCGAAGTGCGCTGGGGGAGAGAAAAGTGGCCTTGGAGTTGCCGGAGGGCGCTACTGTAGCCGACCTCCTCTCCTCCCTGGCCGATAGGTACCCCGGTTTCCGGCACGAGTTCTATGAACGGGAGATCGATCTCCCTTACGTCCTCTTCCTGAACGACGACCAATTAAAGTTGGGTGAAGTAGAGGAGACCCCAGTGAGGGAAGGGGATACCCTCTTCATCTTGCTTCCGGTGGCGGGGGGATAAGTTGTCGTCTGGCAGGTTGGGGCGCGACTTTTACGCTCGTGACACCTTACAGGTGGCTCGGGAACTTTTGGGCAAGCGGTTGGTGCGGGTTATAGATGGGAGGCGACTCAGCGGCTTCATCGTGGAGACGGAGGCCTATATCGGGGAAGAAGACAGAGCCTGCCACGCTTCGCGGGGCAGAACCCCCCGCACAGAAGTGATGTACGGCCCACCGGGCCACGCCTATATCTACTTCATCTATGGGATGTACCACTGTCTAAACGTGGTTACAGATAAGGTGGGCTTTCCCGCCGCAGTCCTCATCAGAGGGATCCAGCCCCAAGAAGGGGCCGAATATATGCGTCGGAATCGCGGCTTCCCTCCAGAGGGGGAACTGGCCAACGGGCCGGGGAAACTCTGCCAGGCTCTAGCCATCGACCAGAGCCTCAACGGCCTTGACCTCTGCACAAACGACCTGCTTTTCATCGCCGAGGCAGCGGAGGTGGATCCAGGGGAGATAGAAGTCACACCTCGCATCGGCATCAGGGCGGATGAGATGGCGAAAAAGAGACCTTGGCGCTTTCTTCTCCATGGTAAGGTATAGCCCTGAACGCTCAGGCCTCATTTTGACCATAGGAGCATTTGACTATTCGTTCTAAATATGATATATTTTTGCCACAAAGCCACAAACTGGGGCCGTTCCCCTCGGGAGCCGACCCCGTTCTTTCTGGTGCCGGAGGTAGAACCTGAGACAGTGCACGAGCACCACGCACTGAGGTGACCAACATAGAAAAGAAGCAACGCATCAACGAGGCGATCAGGGCTGCCGAAGTCCGGCTCATCGATGAGTCCGGTAAACAGATGGGAATAGTTCCCCTCTCTCATGCCCTAGCGATCGCCAGGGAGCGGGATCTCGATCTGGTGGAGGTCGCTCCCCAGTTTGCTCCTCCCGTTTGTCGCCTCATGGATTACGGCAAGTACATCTATGAGCGAGCCAAGAGGGAGAAGGAGACGCGCAAGGCTCAACGGGTGGAGATCAAGGAGATTCGCCTCCGCCCCAAAACGGGCGACCACGATAGGAATCTCAAGGTTAAGAGGATACGGGAATTCTTGACCAAGGGTTGCAAGGTGAAGGTGCGGGTGCTTTTCAGAGGTAGGGAGGGCAGCCACCCTGAGATAGGGAGGGAGATATTGCAGGGACTGGCCGAGGAACTAGGTGATATGGCCAGCGTGGAGCAGTATCCCAAAATGGATGGTTCGAGTATGCTGATGATCCTTTCCCGGGCTAGCGAAAAATAGGGTTCTTCGGGGCGAACTATTTTGGACGGGCGCCTCGGGCGCCCGTTATCATGACACAAAAGGGATCAAGTGCCTAAGATAAAGAGCCATAAAGCCACAGCCAAGAGGTTCAAGATCACGGGTTCGGGCAAGATACACCGCCTGAAACTAGGGAGGAGCCACCTCCGCCGTAAGAAGCGGAAACAGACGAAGCGGCTCTTCGATAAGATGATCCCTTTGGAAACAGGGGGCGAAATAAAGCGAGTGAAGCGACTAGCGCCTTATCTCAAGAAGGGATAGACATGCCTAGAGTTAAGGGCGGGCCTAAGAGCCGCAGACGCCACAAGAAAGTCATAAAACTCACTAAAGGGCAGTACGGGACGAGACATTCCCTCTACAGGCGAGCCCATGAGGCTATGCTCAAATCGCTCACCTACGCCTATCGCGACCGGCGGACGCGGAAGAGGGATTTCCGAAGGCTTTGGATACAGAGGATCAACGCCGCGGCCAGAGAGCATGGCCTCTCCTATGGCCGCTTCATGGCCGGGTTGAGGAAGGCAGGGGTGGAGTTGGACCGGAAGATATTGGCCGATCTAGCGGTGAAGGATAGCCAAGCCTTCGCCCAGTTAGTGGAAACCGTCAAGTCGGCTTCCTGAGGTGACTTTTGATCACCAGCCTGACCAATGAGAAGGTGAAACTGGTCCGATCGCTCCATCGCCGGCGAGGCCGAGAGAAGGAGCGACTTTTCATAGCCGAGGGCTTTCGCCTCTGTGAAGAGGCCCTCAGGGCGGGGATAACCCCCGTCCTGCTCTTTTACACTCCGGACTTCGCATCTGGGAAGAGAGGCCAGGAACTTCTGCGGGCTTTCTCCTCCCTGGGGTGTCCAAGGCTGGCGGTAAGCGAAGATGTCATGCGCGCCATCTCCGATACCCAAACGCCCCAAGGGGTCTTAGCGGTCGTCCCCATCTTGGAGAAGCCACGGAAAGAGGGGTTGTTCCTCATCCTCGACCGGTTGCGTGACCCAGGAAACCTGGGGACGATCTTGCGCTCCGCCTGGGCGGCCGGGGCGGGGCAGGTAGCGACCACCAAGGGGACGGTGGACATCTATAGCCCCAAGGTAGTCCGCGGAGCCATGGGAGCCCACTTCCATCTATCACTCGCTCCTGATAAAGAGTGGAAGGAGATAGAGCCTCTTTTGGAGGGGAGGCAAATCCTTCTGGCCGATGCCAGGGGCGAGGTCGCCTACCGCGAGGTCGACTGGACCCTTCCTTCGGCCCTCATCATCGGTGGGGAAGCGGAAGGAGCCAGTGAAGAGGCCAAACGGCTGGCTCACAAGACGGTTTATATCCCCATGCCTGGCGGGGCCGAATCGCTGAACGCGGCGGTGGCGGCGAGTATAATACTTTTTGAGGCAGTGAGGCAGTAAGTGTTTCAATGCTCAGTGCTGTCAGGAGTTACCTCCTGACAGCCAAAATGGAGTCCGTGGGGCGATGATATGTGCCTTCGGAATCGTGCTCGCAACAACTGTCAGCACAGAGTGAATCTGTTGCCAAACACGCCTTTTGGTGTTATAATAACTTCAAATCAGGAGGCCAATACGATGCAGCGCGGATGGAGGAGGACGAGAGCCTTCGTCTTTACGGGTGCCGAGGAGGGCACCTGTCGATCGGCGCTGCCTGGGTAGTTGACGTTCCATAGTAGATCGTCGGTAACCCTCTTTAGAGGAGACTTTGAAGAGGGGCTTTTTATATCTGCTAGCCTGTGCTATATTTATGCGGAGTGAAGATGATAGAACAATTGGAAGAACTGAAAGAGATGGCTCTCCGAGAATTGGAGGAGGTTGGCGATCTCCAAGGGGTAGAAGAGTGGCGGGTGGCTTATCTGGGGCGGAGGGGAGCCCTGACTAAGATATTGCGAAGTGTAGGCCAACTCCCTCCCCAGGAGCGCCCCCAGGCGGGAGAGCGGGCCAACCGGATGAAGAGTGAACTCGCCCAGGCCTGGGAGGCCAAGGTCGAGGCTCTGAAGGCTAGGGCTATCCCCCTTGAGGAGAGGATCGATGTCACTCTGCCGGGGCGGAAGCCTCTTCTGGGGACTATCCACCCCGTCACTCGAACCCTTTGGGAGATATACGATATCTTCGCCCCCATGGGCTTCCAGGTGGTGGAAGGGCCGGAGGTGGAGTGGGATAGGTATAATTTCGAACTCCTAAACATCCCTAAGGACCACCCGGCCCGGGATATGTTCGCCACCTTATATATCGCCCCGCCCTATGGCGGTGATAAAGAGATGATGCTTCGCACCCATACCTCCCCCATGCAGATAAGGAGTATGGAGCGCTTCTGCCCGGAGCCCATAAGGGTGCTCATACCTGGCCGCTGCTACCGGTACGAGAGCGTCGATGCCACCCACGATTGGATGTTCATCCAGGTAGAAGGGCTGGCGGTGGGAAGAGAGGTAACCATGGCTGATCTCAAAGGGGTACTCACCGCCTTCGCCCGCCAGATGTTCGGGGAGGAGCGAAAGGTCCGCTTCCGCTGCGACTACTTCCCTTTCGTCGAGCCAGGAGCGGAAATGGCCATAGACTGCATCGTCTGCCTGGGGGAAGGTTGTCGGCTCTGTGGCTATACCGGCTGGCTGGAGATACTGGGTGCGGGGATGGTACACCCTGAAGTCTTGCGCAATGGGGGATATGATCCTGAGGTTTATACGGGGTTTGCCTTTGGCATGGGGGTGGAGCGGATCGCCATGCTCAAGCACGGCATCGATGATATAAGACTTTTCTACTCCAACGACCTGAGGTTTCTCAGGCAGTTCAGTTGAGGTGGACGATGAGGGTGCCCCTAAGTTGGCTGCGAGACTATGTGGATATAAAGATACCCCTCGAGGATCTAGCCCACCGCCTCACTATGGCCGGGATAGGGGTGGAGGCTATAGAGAGGGTAGGCGCTCGATGGGATAAGATATATGTGGGAGAGGTATTAGAGGTGCATCCCCACCCCAACGCCGACCGCCTTACCATCGCCGAGGTGGAGTACGGGGGAGATAAACCTCTGACCGTGATCACGGGAGCCCTCAACATAAAGGTGGGAGATAAAGGGTTAAAGGTGGCCACCGCTTTAGCAGGCGCTAGGCTCATCGATGGCCACTCCCCGGAGCACCCGGAGATCACCCTCAAGCCGGCGAAGATAAGGGGGATCCGCTCTGAAGGGATGATCTGTTCAGAATTGGAGTTGGGCATCTCCGATGAACACGAAGGGATCATGATCCTGGATCCCGAGGCTCCCGTTGGCCTCCCTCTAGCGGACTATTTGGGCGACACCATCTTCCATCTAGAGTTGAGCCCTAACCTGGTGCGCTGCCTTTCCCTTATCGGGGTAGCCCACGAGGTGGCGGCCCTCACCGGGGAGAGGGTCCGCTTGCCAGAGATGAACCTGGTAGCCGAAGGAGGGCCCATCGAGGAGATGGTCAGCGTGGAGATAGAAGCGCCCGACCTTTGCCCTCGTTATTCCGCCAGTCTGATCACGGGCCTAACTGTAGCCCCTTCGCCCCCCTGGCTCCAGTGCCGCCTCAGAGCGGCGGGGATGCGCCCCATAAATAATATCGTCGATGTCACGAATTATGTGATGTTGGAGTTAAACCAGCCCTTGCACGCCTTTGACTACGGGAAGATCCGAGGGAAGAGGATCATAGTAAGGAGGGCGGGAAGAGACAGGATCTTCACCACCTTGGATAGAGAAGAAAGGGAACTTTCCCCCGATATGTTGGTGATCGCCGACGAGGAAGGGCCGGTGGGTGTGGCCGGGGTAATGGGCGGACTAGAGAGCGAGATAACAGAGACCACCCGCCAGGTGCTTCTGGAATCGGCCAACTTCGACCGGGTCAGCATCCGGCGCACCTCCCAGGCCCTCAAAGTCCGCAGCGAGGCCTCCATCCGCTTCGACAAGGGGCTCGACCCCGCATCGACCATCCCGGCGCTAAGGCGGGCCAGCGAGTTAATCCGCCAACTGGCTGGTGGGCAGGTAGCCCGTGGCTTCGCCGACGCCTATCCCCAACCGAGGGAGAGGAAGGAGATACCCTTCCCCATGAGAGAGGTGGAGCGTCTTTTAGGGGTTAGCGTGCCCCTGGAAGAGGCAGTGCGGATCTTGGAATCTCTAGAGTTCCAGGTGGAGGCCTTGAGCGAGGAAAGGCTTAAAGTCGTCGTCCCCTCCTACCGAGGTGATGTGAGCCTCCCGGCGGACTTAGTGGAGGAGGTGGCGCGAATAAAGGGTTACGACGAGATCCCTACCACCCTCCTTTCGGGTGAATTGCCGCCCCAGCGAATCAACTGGTCGCTCCATTGGGAGAGAAGGGCCCGGGAGGTGCTTGCTGCTTGTGGCTTAAGCGAGGTAATCACCTACACGCTAGTCAATCGAAGGGAATTGGAGGCCTTCCCTCTATGGGGCGAGGAGACGAAGCACGAAGCCCTAACCATCGCCAACCCCATAGCCTTGGATCAAAACCTACTGCGCACCACCCTCTTGCCCAGCCTTCTGAAGGTCCTGGCTTCCAACCTCCGCTATCACTCCCAGATCTGTATCTTCGAGATCGGACGGGTCTATCTCCCCCAAGAGGGTGAACTCCCTTGGGAGAGAAATACCCTGGCTTTGGCCCTGGCTGGAGGCGAGGAGAAGAGCATCTGGGGAGAGGGAAAAGTTATAGACTTCTACGACCTGAAGGGGGTGATAGAGATCCTCCTTCGGGAGATGGGGATAAGAGAGTATGAGTTCGTCCCCGCTCTTCACCCCTCTTTCTCCCCCTATAAGGCGGCTCATCTTCTTGCAGGGGAGGAGCAAACAGTGGTGGGGATACTGGGAGAGTCGCAGGTGGGGGAGGCTTTCGACCTAGGTGGGCGGTCTGTATATCTGGCGGAGATAGATTTCGAGGCCCTTTCTTCAAAGGCAAAAGCAGAGCGGCGTTACGAGCCCTTGCCTCGCTACCCGGCCATCACTCAGGACATAGCCCTAGTGGTGGATGAAGAGATACCAGTCAGGAAGGTACGCCGACTCATCATGGAGGAAGGGGGCGCGCTTCTCGTTGAGGCCAGACTATTCGATCTCTACCGGGGAGCCCCCATCCCCCGGGGAAAAAAGAGCCTCGCCTACTCCCTCACCTACCGGGCCCCCGATCGTACCCTCACCGCCGCGGAGGTGGTGAAGATACAAGAGCGGATCGTAAGCCATCTCTACGAGGCCATAGGAGCGCGACGGCGGGAATAAGGGGAGGACCATGAACTGGTTTGATCTCGTCCTTGTGATTCTAGTTCTGGTAGGTGTTATCGTGGGCTACATGCAAGGGCTGCTCCGCCAACTGACCGGCCTCTTGGCCCTCTATATCGGACTGGTGATGGCCTCTTATTTTCATGGGGCCGTGGAGGGATGGATCGACTTCTTCTTTCCCAAGATGGCCGATGTGGCCCAAGAATCTTTAGCCTTCTTGGGTATCCTGGCCCTGGTTTACGTGACCTTACATTGGTTGGGCCAGCAGGCCTTTCCAGAGACTAGGCTGGCGGCACTGGGGTTTTTGGATCAGTTGGGTGGGATGGTGATAGGGTTTCTCGTGGTGGGTGTACAGATCGGCATAGGGGTCTTGATATTGAGGTTTGTGAGTGGGGTATCGTGGATAAGGGGGGATACTCTTCGCTTGGCCTTCGCCCAAGCGATTGAAGCCTCCCCTCTAGTGCCGGCCTTCCAGACCTACCTCGCCTTTGTGGCTCGTACCATCCTCCCTTGGCTCCCCACTGGCCTGCCCACCTTCTTCTACCCCCCATGAACGCCAGATCGTTGCGGGCTCTAGAGTTTTCCCAGATCCTCCACCGCCTGGCTGAGCACGCCTCCTTCTCCCTGGGCAAAGAGTTAGCGTTACGCCTTCGACCCACAACTGACGAGGAGGAGGTGAAGCGGCGGCAAAAGGAGGCTACGGAAGCCAGGTCTCTCCTGGAGATGGAACCCCATTTCACGGTTGGGGGGGCAAAGGATTTGCGACCTCATCTCAAGAAGGCGGCTATCGACTCTCCTTTGACCCCTGCCGAACTCCTGGATATCCGGGACACCATAGCCAGTGGAACCGCTATCCGCCGGCGGTTATACTCCCTACGCCGTCTCTTCCCCACCTTAGTGGAAATAGCCCAAGGGATCGAGGAGTGCTCCGCTCTTTTAGGCGAGATACGCCGCGCCATCGATGACCGAGGAGAGGTGGTAGATGGGGCCAGCCCGGTCCTAGCCAGGATACGGAGGGAACTCCACCAGGTACATGAAAGGCTCCTTTCTAAGATCGAGCGGATCGCATCTTCTCCCAAAAACGCTCCTTTCCTGCAAGAACCGATGGTAACCCAACGCTCAGGGCGGTATGTTATCCCTCTCAAAGCCGATTTCAAGGGGCGGATCCCCGGGGTGGTACACGATCAATCGGCCAGTGGGGCCACCCTCTTCATCGAACCCTTAGCCACCTTGGAGTTGAACAACCAGTGGCGGGAACTCCAACTGGCGGAGGAGAAAGAGAGGGAACGGATCCTCAAGGGGCTCACCGCGCGAGTGGGTGAGGAGATACCGGCTATCGAGGGGATAATTAAAGCCTTAGCCTCCTTAGATTTGGCCCTAGCCAAAGGCAGATATAGTATCAGTCTCTCCTGCACGGAGCCAAAATTCACCCCCTTTCGCCCTCCAAAGGGGGAGATCTTGCACCCTGGTTCCACACTCCGTCTGATCCAGGCACGCCATCCTCTCCTCCCCCTCCAAGAGGTGGTCCCTATCGATATCTACATCAGCGACCATTTCTTCATCCTGGTTATCACTGGCCCCAATACCGGCGGGAAGACCGTCTCCCTGAAGACGGTGGGACTTTTGGCCTTAATGGCTCAGTCAGGCTTGCATATCCCGGCCCAAGAGGCGGAACTCTCCATCTTCGAGGGGGTCTACGCCGACATCGGCGACGAGCAAAGTATAGAACAGAGCCTCTCTACCTTCTCCTCCCATTTGACCAACATCGTCACCATCCTAGCCCGAGCCAACGAGAGGTGTTTGGTATTGCTCGATGAACTAGGGGCCGGCACAGACCCGGTGGAGGGTTCAGCCCTGGCGCGAGCCATCTTAGATCATCTTCGTCAGAGAAAAATCACCTCCTTCGTGGCCACCCATTACTCTGAATTGAAGAGTTATGCCCATATCACCCCTGGGGTCAAGAACGCCTCTGTGGAGTTCGATCTAGAGAGCCTGGCTCCTACCTACGTGATGAGCATCGGCCTCCCCGGCCAGAGTAACGCCTTAGCCATAGCCACTCGTTTGGGGCTCGATGAAGAGGTGGTGAAGGAGGCGAGGAGGCTCATCTCTCGAGAGGATCTGGAGGTAGAGAGCTATCTAGAAGATATAAAAAGAGCCCGCGAGGAGGCTTTGGCGGCGGCCGAAGCAGCGAAGGCAGCCAGGGGAGAAGCCGAGAGGAAGGAGAGGGAAGCAGCGGAGGAACTCAAAGCCTTAGAGACCTCCCGCCGAGAGGTCATCAATGAGGCTCGGAAGCAAGCGCGGAGGGAGTTAAGGGAGGTGAGGGAAGAGATCCACCACCTAGTTGCAGAAGCGAAGAAGAAGGCCACGTCGCTTGAAGCAGAAGCCAAACTCACCGATCTAGAGGAGAGATTACAGCCTCTTCCACCAGTGAAGAAAGGGCCTCCTCTGGGCGAACTGCAAGTCGGCGAGAGCGTATGGGTGGAAGGGTTGGGCAAAGAGGGGGAAGTGGTGGCTATGGAAGGCGACCAGGTGGAGGTACAGGTAGGTTCCTTCCGGGTGAAGGCCAACATAGATGATCTATCAGCAAGGGAAGGCCCTCCCAGGGAAGGAGCCCCGGGGGCGATCTCCCTTCCCCTCTCTCAGCCGGTCCCTGGTTTCCTGGACTTAAGGAGAGAGAAGGCTGAGGAGGCGCTCTTGCGGCTGGATAAATATCTGGATGACGCTTTCCTTAGCGGATGGTCCTCTGTCCGTATCATCCATGGCAAGGGGAAGGGGACCCTGCGCCGCCTAGTGCGCCAGGCGATAGAAAGCCATCCCCTGGTGGCCTCCTACCGTTCTGGGGAGGCGGATGAAGGCGGCGATGGGGTCACCGTAGTCCAGTTGGTGGAAAGTTAGAGGCTTCAGGATTCGGCACATATTTCCCCTTTTTTCCTCATGAACAGGGCTAATCTTTCTAGCCGTTTAGGGTGCCATCTGGTATAATACCCCTAGAGATGAAGGTACTCCTCATAAACCCCAAGAGTAAGTTGCCCATAGAGGTGCGTACCAGCCCTCCCTTAGGTTTGGCTTACCTAGGGGCCGTCTCTGAGAAGCGGGGGGATGAAGTGCGGATCCTTGATATGGAGGTGGAGGAGGCGCCACTAAGCCAGACTCTCAGAGAGGAGCGGCCTGATCTAGTAGGGATAACGGCCAACACTATCCAGATCAAGGCCGCTTGGCGGGTGGCTCAGGAGATAAAGGCGGAAATAGACCTCCCCATCGTCCTGGGGGGGCCGCACCCCACCGTTCTTCCCGAAGAGTCAGCCCAAAGGCCAGAGATAGATATCGTGGTCCGGGGCGAGGGCGAGGCCACCTGGGCCGACCTTTGCCAAAGGTTGGAGAAGGGGGACTCGCTAGAGGAGGTGGAAGGGATCAGTTATCGCCGAAATGGGAGAGTGGCCCATAACCCCGATCGCCCAGTCATCGCCGATGTAGATAGTCTCCCCTTCCCCGCCCATCATCTCTTCAAGATGGAGCGTTACACCAACCTCCAGCCCACACTCGATACCATCGAGGGGAGGAGTTTCAGCATCTTAACCTCCCGTGGTTGCCCTTATCGTTGTACCTACTGCTCTCAGATCTTGCCCCGGCTCTGGCGGATGCGCTCGCCGGAGAATGTGGTGGCTGAGTGGCGCTGGTTAGTGAAAGATTTGGGAGCCAAGGAGATCGGCGTACTAGATGACTCCTTTAACATCGATCGGAAGCGGGTTCTTGCCATCTGCGACCTTCTCATCTCCAAAGGGTTAAACGATGTGCCCTGGATAATGATCAACGGCATCCGGGCTAACCTGGTGGATGAGGAACTCCTGGGACGGATGCGAGAGGCGGGTTGTATCCGTACCGCCTTCGGGGTGGAGAGCGGGAACCAAGAGATCCTAGATACGGTTATCGACAAGCGTTTGACCCTAGAAGAGATCCGGGCCGCTTTTGAGGCAGCGAAGAAGGTGGGGATGGAGACGATAGGCTTCTTCATCATCGGCCTGCCGGGGGAGACGGAGGAGACGATAGAGGATACTATCCGTTTCGCCTGCGAACTCGACCCCCTGGTGGCCAACTTCTCTATGGCCACCCCTTTCCCCGGCACCCAGATGAGAGAGGTGGTCTTAAAGGAGGGGAGGCTTTTAGCCAAAGATTGGGACGATTACGCCTTCTTTGAGAATAAGCCGACTTTCGAGATGGACGGCCTCCCGGCGGAATTGGTGGAGAGGAGGTGGAAAGAGGCATACAGGAGATTCTACCTGCGCCCCCACCGCATCGTGCGCACCCTGTTTCGTAAGAAAACCTGGCTCGATCTTCCCCGTACGGTGCGGATGGCCTGGCGGACGATAATTTCTGCATAGAAAACGAAGCCAAAAAGGAACGAAGACTCAAAAACGGGTGAGCATCTGACTGGCACAATGAAATTCTGAAGAGGGAAACGATGAGAGCTCATGTATTCATAACCGACAAGGATACTTTTCCTGTAGCAAGGGATAATAGCTTTTGGGGAGTCGGCATCAAAGGCATTCCTAATACTCTTGATGAGCTATTCGCAGAAAACTTGAGAAACTTTAGGAAGCCATATTTTGGGATGATCTCAGACTTGTTAGGTACTAGGATGGGAGATGTCGTCTTCCTTTATGAGCGACAAGCAGGGTTTCGTGGCATCTATAGAATTGCCAGCCAGCCATTTTTTGATCCTACACCTATCGGGTGTATCGATGAAACCTGGCCAATAAGAGTCGAAATTGAATGTCTAAACTACTTCGATCAACCGGTACCAGAGGATTACCTCTTTTCCACAAAAGAATACGAATCAAAGTTCTGGGTATGGTTTTACAGGAAAATTCAGGGGGCTAGAGGTATCAATACGATCAATCCAGAAGCGGCTGAGGCTATTATAGAGTTACTTGTGAAAGTTAATGGCAACGCAGTAAACAAACCGTCGACAATAAAATCCTATCCTTCGACAGATAAGACCCGAATTACGTTACCATTAGATAATCTTAGTCAAAATGGAAAGGTTGCTCTTGAAGATATATTAAGAGCGTGGCTCATTGCAAACATAGATGAGTCTGCCAGGGATGACCTGAGAGATATTTTTGGTCCCGTGGAAGATCTGGAATGGTTCGCAAACAACGTGCCTTATCACGTCACGAGGAAGAACATCGATATTTTATGCTTTCACAAAAATATTAAATACACGGGTTTCCCATTGCGTTACAAGTTTAGCGTTGTCGAGCTAAAGCGAGATATCGCTAGTGAAGCAGACGTCTCCCAAGTTGTCGAATATTCTAAATGGGTAAGCGGAAGACTCGCAAATAGCGAAACAGAAACCGTTCAACCCATTTTGATTGCCTTTGATTTCGATAGAAGGACAAAAACGAAGGCCAAAACAAGCGATCTCAGTGATAGAGGGATCAGACTCGTCAGATATGAGGTCAAGGAGAATGACGTTGTATTTGAGGGGATCGAACTATGAAAAAACTAAAACATTATGACAAAGTAGCAGTCTTCCACGACATCGACGAGGAGGGGGATCATCACTACCACTTCTATGACGGTGAGAAGAAAGTAGACTTAGATTGGGGGCAGATAGGGCATGTTCCAAATGCTAATGATTGTTTTCCCCACCCTGAAAGGGACATAGATTTAGTATTATATGATGTCTTATGGGCAGACGATCCATAAACTCTAACGAAAAGATCAAGTGCAGCGTGGGCATCACCGCCCACAACGAAGAGGCGAATATCGGCCGCCTCCTTCAGGCGATGTTGGATCAACACCTCCACGAGGTAGAGGTCACAGAGATCATCGTGGTGGCCTCCGGCTGCACCGATAGAACGGAGGAGGTCGTCAAGGAGTTCATGGAAAAAGACCCTCGCATAAAACTCCTGGTTCAGGAGAGGCGGGAGGGAAAGACCTCGGCTGTGAACCTCTTTCTAAAGCACGCCAAAGAAGATATCTGCGTGGTGGAGAGCGGCGATACCCTCCCTCGCGAGGATAGCGTAGAGAACTTGGTTCGCATGTTCAAAGACCCCCAGGTGGGTATGACCGGGGCCCAGAAGGTAGCAGTGAACGCCCCCGATCAAATCGTCGAATACTTCTCTCATCTGCGGCTTAAGATGGAACATGCTCTATGTCTGGAGATCCCCCGCCTTGGGGAACTGATCGCCTTCCGCAAGGTCTTCAATCAGATCCCTCCCGATGTGGCCATGGATGAGGCCTTCGTGGAGGCGCTGGTCATCCAGAGGGGGATGCAGGTCCGCTATGCTCCCGATGCCGTGGTCTTCAGCATGGGCCCCCATACGATTAGCGACTTCATAAGACAACGTCGTCGCAATTACGCGGGGCATCTCCACCTGAAGCGGAAGTACGGTTATCGGGTCTCTAGTTTGGATACCCCTCGAGTTCTCAGGCTGGCTATAGGCGAGGTTTGGGGAGCCTTACGCCTCATATGGGCTTTGGGGTTATTGGCCACCTTGGAGGCCTACTCCCGCATACTAGGAGCCTATGACTACTATGTACGGGGCGAAAAACACGTAGTGTGGGACATTGCCTGGACGACGAAGAAGGTGGATAGTAGTGGCTCAAAGGAGGGGACCTCTTCTCAGGAGTGAGTCCCCCTTACCTGCTATTTCGGAAGAACGTTTTCTTGCGAGGTCTCACCGTTGAAGGACCGATTTATTTTTCTTTTGAAGGTATTCATCAGCCTGGGGTTGATCTTCTACCTCTTCAGCCGCGTAGAACTGGGGAAAGTGGCGGAGGCTATCGGTTCAGCCAACTACTGGTATCTTTTTTCAGCCCTAGCCCTCTATTTCGTGGCCATCGGCTTGAACGTGGCCAAGTGGCGCTATCTGCTTAAGGCCCTGGGTTTGCACATCCCATTCCTCGGGCTGGTGCGCCACACCCTAGTGGGGCTCTTCTTCGCCAACCTACCGCTCTCTATGGTGGCCGGCGACATCGCCCGGGGGTACGACCTGGCCCGCCATATCTCTGGGCGACAGGCAGAGGTGGCTGTGTCGGTGGTGGTTGACCGACTGGTTGGGCTATCATCCTTCATAGTCATGGCTACGATCATGCTGGCCTATGCCGTATTCGGGTTGGGGCGGGCCGACCTGACTTGGCTGCTGACCACGGTGGCCGTGGTGCTACTGGCTTTCATGGCTGGGTTTGCCGCGCTATTAAGCCGACGGCTACGTGGGCTAGTGGAGCGGCTCTTCCGATGGAGGCCAATGACCCGTTTTGGTGGGCTCTATCGCCGTCTGTCGGGCGCGGTGCAGGTCTATCGCGTCGGGACGGGCGTGTTGGCCTTGGCTTTTGCTATCGCCCTCTTGGGTGTGCTGACTACCACGCTGGTCAACTGGCTGGCAGCCAATGCGGTACAAGCGGGTATCTCTTTCCTCTGGGTTCTGGTCTTCAACCCTCTCACACCCATCGCCCAATTCATCCCTTCCGTCGCTTCGGGCCTGGGGGTGAACCAGGGGGTATTCGTCGGGCTATACAGCGCCATCGGCCGCGTGGCTAGCCCCGAGGGAGCCTTGGCTATGTCGCTGGTAATGCAGGTCATTATCTACTTAGCCAGCCTCCCCGGAGGAGTGCTGTGGTGGCGGAAGCGTAGGGTCGCCTCGCGGACTATGGAGACTGAGGAGATCTGGAAGGGAGAAGTCAGTGGTTAGGAGAAGCCCCAGATGAGGATCCTTCTCGTCAGCCCCAAATCTACCGCCTGGGAATCGAGGAAACACCTGCCTTTAGGGTTAGGATACCTGGGTGCAGTATTAGAGCATGCTGGCCACGAGGTTCAGGTCTACGATGCGGTGGTGGAGAATGAGCCTTTGAGCCACCTCTTAGATAGAGGGAAGTTCGACCTGGTGGGGGTAACTGCCGTGACGCCTCTCATCTATGAGGCCTGGGAAGTGGTGGCTCAAGCCAAGGAAAGGGGCGCGGTCACCGTTCTGGGTGGGCCCCATCCTACGCTTATGCCCGACGAGTCTTTGGAGCGGCCAGAGGTCGATATCGTCGTCCGGGGAGAGGGCGAAGAGACGATCGTAGAGTTGGCGCAAGCCCTGGAAGAAGGAAACGATTTAGACGGCCTCTTGGGCGTCTCTTTCAAGAAAGGGATGATAGTTCACAACCCTCCCCGACCTCTCTCCGAAGATTTGGATGCGCTTCCCTTCCCCGCCCATCACCTCTTCAAGATCGAAAGGTACACCAATCTCCAGCCCCTCACCGATGGGTTAGACCCTAAGGCCCGGGCCTATACCATCATCACCTCCCGAGGCTGCCCTTATGGCTGCATCTTCTGCTCCAAGGCCATAACTGGGCGCACTTGGCGTCCCCGCTCGCCGGAGAATGTGGTAGCCGAATGGCGTTGGCTGGTGAAAGATCTAGGGGCCACGGAGATCGGCATAACCGATGATGTGATGACCCTCGACACTAAGCGGGCCCAAAATATCTGTCGCCTCCTCATCCAAGAGGGGCTCAACCATGTCCCCTGGATCACCATCCACGGGATCAGGGTGAACAATATAGACGAGGAACTCCTCCATCTCATGAAGGAGGCGGGCTGCAAGCGGGTGGGATTCGGGGTGGAGAGTGGGAGCCAGAGGGTGCTGGACTATATGAAGAAGGGACAGAGCATCGAAGAGGTGAGACACGCCTTCCATTGGTCAAAAAAGGCGGGACTGGAGACGATGGGCTTCTTCATCTTCGGCATGCCCACGGAGACGGAGGAGACCATGGAAGCCACTATACGTTTGGCCCTGGAACTCGACCCCGATCTGGCCAACTTCATGATCGCCGCCCCCTATCCAGGGACCGAACTCTACGAAATAATCCTCCATGAAGGCAACCTTTTCAGTCGAGACTGGCGCGATTTCGCTATCCACGAGGAGAAGGCTCGCTTTGCCATCGGCGAGATGACAGCGGAACTGGTAGAGAGGAAGTGGCACGAGGCCTATAGGCGTTTTTACCTGCGCCCTAGCCGCATCTTCAAGCGCCTTTTCAGCCTTGATACCTGGCGGCGTCTCCCCCTTCACTTCGCCAACGCCCGACGCTTCTTCTTAGGCAGACTCAGGCCGGCGGATTAGTTGATCGACGAAAGGCTTACTATGGAGATCTATCAACGCAACATCAATAGCATCGTTCGGCGTATAGGGGAAGGGAGGATATTGGTTGAAGCCTCCCTTCTCGACCTAGACCATAGCGCCCGGGTATTTTTGACCTTCGATGTCCAGGAGCGAAAGGTCGTAGAGGCGAGGGCGGAGATGTCCAAGACGCCTTTCGGGATATGCCCAGAGACCTTGGGCCAGTTGCCTAGCCTGGTGGGGTTGACAGTGGAGAGAGGGGTGGTCAGAAAGGTTGCTGAGAGGTTGGGGCGTGAGACGGGGTGTGTACATCTGGTGGAGTTGGCGGTTCACGCCATCCGCCTGGCCTCGGCGGCTCTAGTGGCAGAGGGTTTGGGCATCGATAGCCGTGATTTCGCCAAACTAAGCGAGGAGGAGAGGCTGAGGCTGGGGAGACCATACCTTAGGAACACCTGCTACGCCTATAATGAGGAGAGGCTAAAGGAGGTCCTCGGTTGATCAGCGTGGAGGAGGCGCGGGCCTATTATGAGGGGAACGAGGGAGCCCATGATTTCGACCACGTCCTTCGGGTTTTAAGCCTGGCGGAGCGGATAGGGGAGGCCGAGGGGGCGGATATGGAGATCGTGCGCACCGCCACCCTCCTCCACGATATATACCGCTCCCAAGAGATAGAGGGCGGCGAGTGCCATGCTCAGGCGGGGGCAGAGAGGGTACACGAGATCCTTTCGGACTGGCCGGCCGAGAAAGTGGAGGCTGTGGCTCACGCCGTGGAGGCCCATCGTTTCCGCGGCGATATCAAGCCCAAAACCTTAGAGGCCCAGGTCCTCTACGACGCCGACAAATTAGACTCAATTGGGGCTATCGGCATAGCCCGAGCCTATATGATGGCTGGAAAGTTAGGACAGAGGGTGTGGACGGAGGTCCCAGAAGATGCCTCAGCGGAAAGGGACCCTTTGACCAGCGAGCATAGCCCGCCCATCGAGTTCGAAGTCAAACTGAAGAGGGTGAAAGAGAGCCTTTTCACCGAGACAGCCAAGAGGATTGCCGAGGAGCGCCATCGGTTCATGGCCGAGTTCTTCGCCCGGCTGGAGGAGGAGGTAAAGGGGCGGCGTTAGCGGAATGACAAATGACCAAATCCCAATAGAGATTATAGCACAGGCGTTCTAGATTTGTCAAGGGGGTCACGAATGACGTGACCGGGATTGTAGCGTCGCCCTTTAGGGCGACGTTTTTCGTCAGGCTGAAGTCCGCCGCTACGTTTGTAGGTTGTCAAGGAAAGAGTGGGGTTGTCAGAGAGGCGTTCTCCTGCTATACTGAGGCCAAGAATAAGCGAGGCGGTTGGGAATGAGGGACGCCAAGATCGAGCAAATCAAGGAAGTAGTGGAGGAATACCACCGGCTCAGAGAAGAAAAACTGAGCGAGGCAGACGTGCTCGAGGACTTCGTGGCACGGCTCTTCCGGGCTCTGGGGTGGGACACCTACTCACCCCTGGAATGGAACCGCCAAAAGTTTATCCGTAAAGGTGGATACGCTGATGTCGCGTTGCAGATTGATAACAAGCCGGTGATATTTCTGGAGGCTAAGAAGTTAGGCAAGATTCACCGTGCGGAAGTGCAGAGAGAACCACTCTTGGCGGTGCAGCAAAGTCTGTTCGATGGGGAGTGGGTACCCTCAAGCGCACAACGCGTGAAGCGTGCCGGCGACAGAACGCCAGAGGAAAAACAAGCGCTACGCTATGCCCGTGCCGATGTGAAGGTGAAATGGGCGATTCTCACAAATTTCGAGCGTCTGCTTCTATTCGATGCTGATGAGGAGCGGATTATCCTGGCCTTTGACACACCTGAAGCCTACGTTGATCGCTTTGAGGATCTCAAATATCTCCAAAAAGACCGAGTAGCGAAGGGGTCTCTAGATTGGTATAAGGGGCAACTCGAGAAGGCGGAGATCGACGAGGGGTTCTATGGCTTTCTTCTTGAGTGGCGAAAGCGCCTGGCTCAGAACATTTACGACGAGGACAGGAAGCGCAACAAATCGCTCTTCCATCCTAGAAGCGAGGAAAAATTGGACTTGCTGGGCCAGGCTGTACAGCGCACCCTAGACCGGCTCATCATAATCCGCTATGCCGATGATGTGGGGGCATTGCTGCGGCATGACCAACTAGAGGGGATTCTGGCCTCATATCAAGCGAAAGGCCCCTACGCCGGAGAGTATGAGTTGCAGCGCGATGTAAATAGTTTCTATCACGCGTTCTATAGAGAACACGACACCGCTATCTTCGCCTCTCCCCACATCTGCGAGCAAGTCCTCATCAGTAATAAGACTGTGGAAGCCCTCCTTGGTGATCTAACCAACATCAGTTTTCGCAAGTTCACATCTGACATTCTAGGCAACACCTATGAAAGCTATCTAGGACATAAGTTGAAGCTCGTTGGTGATAAGATTGAATTGGAAGCGCGCCGGGAACTGCGCAAGGGCAAAGGGATCTACTACACCCCGACGTACATTGTGCGCTACATCGTGGACAACACCCTGGGCAAGTATCTATATGGTACGGTGGACGGGAAGCCCGATGGCCAGCGAGAGGAGGGAGCTCGACGCAGGACCCTGACCGACATCTCCGACCTGCGGGTGCTAGACCCAGCTATGGGCTCGGGTTCCTTCCTTATCTACGCCTTCGATGTGCTGGCCGATTTCTACGAGCGGGAGAACAAGCGAATTGAGGAGGAGAACGCAGCCATCTGGGATCGGTGGGGCAAGGAGCAACTGCAAAAAGGCATGTTTGGCAAGGACAACGAGATGCCTACTCTCGAAGCCACTGAGCCCAACTACATCGGGAAGATGCTGCAAGAACACCTATACGGGGTGGATCTGGACCGAGAGGCAGTAGAGATCGCGGGCGTCAACCTCATCATGCGGGCTTTTGACCGTTTGAAGAACGGACCCACCAGAGAGCAGCGGAAATTGCCTCTCATCCTGCGTCAGAACCTCAAAATGGGCAACTCCCTCATCTCTGGCGTAGCAGGTCACGAAGATTGGGAGCCTCACCGAGAAGCCATCATGCAACTAATAGAGAAGCGCAAGGAACTGACACAACTGCGCGGGGACGAGCAGCGAAATGACAAGTTGGCGGAGATGGAGGCGGCAGGGAAGACAGTTAACGAGGCTCTGAACGCGAACCTAGAGGAGTACTTCGGCGACGGGGTTGAAGTCAATCAGCCATTCAACTGGCACGTTGAATTCCCGGAAGTCTTTGCGCGTGGCGGGTTCAACATAGTAATCGGGAATCCGCCGTATGTGAGTTTTGGATTGCGTGGGGTGGAAAGGGTAGAGCCAGCTGTCGATCGCTATCTCCGGGACAAGTATCCCAATTCGGCTGAGTATAAGTTGAGTCAATACGCCATCTTTACGGATAGAGCGTTGCAACTGCTGCATGATGGAGGATACTTCTCCTTTATCGTACCGGACAGTTTTCTGCTCGGCAGGTATTTCTCCAAATTGCGGCGGCTGATATTAGATACATGTGCCATCAAAGACATTGTTTTGTTCAGCCAGGATTTTTGGGCAAGCGGGACGGTGGGACTTCCAGTAATTATCGTCTTACAGAAGGTGCACAATGAAGCCAAAAGAAAACGGAACCGCCTTACCGCAAGATTGTGCATCGACCCATCCCAGTTAAGTAATGGGGCTCACTTGACTGGTTACGCCTACGAACAAAGTCATTTTGAAACAGTACCATATAACCGATTCAGGCTGTTTTTCGATGCCGGTTCAAAACGACTTGTGGAAAAGATGGAAGAGAGCACTGTCTGGGCCAATGAGATCGTGAGCATTCACACTGGGGTCAGGTCTAAGATTGGACAAAAGAAAATAGTATCTAGAGACCGGCACGACCCAACTTGGCATAGAGGGCTACTTTCAGGCAGGGAGATCCAGCGATATAGCCTGGACTACGCTGGCTGGTATCTACATATATCGCCTAAGCTGCTATTCAAAGGCGGGTGGGATCCAGAGATTGTATTAAGTGAGAAACTCCTTATGAGACAAACCGGTGATAGTTTGGTAGCCACACTTGATATCAATGCCTACTACCACTTGAACAACCTGCACTCCATTGTCCTTCGTCCTGGAGTGAGGTATAGCCTGAAATACCTCCTCGGTATCCTGAATTCAAAGTTGATGAATCACTACTACCACCTGATAAGCCTTGAGAAAGGTAGGGCAATGGCGCAAACAGATATTGAAACGATTGAGAAACTACCTATCGGCCGCATTGAGTTTGATAATCCCCAAGACCTGAGAATGCATGATGACCTAGTGGCCATGGTAGAGCGGATGCTAGACCTAAACAGTGCCAAACAGAAAGCACAGGAGGCTTTCATCGTGGCGCTGAAGGGCTATGAGCGGGAATACGTCTCGCTCTGGGAAGCCTACTATGACCACAGCGAGTACAGGGGAACCCACATTCAATGCCAGCCCCTAATAGACGCTAATGAGAAGGGCGAGGTGACGGGCATCAAGGTCGATGAGAACCCAGACACCCAGTCGCTACGCATCGCAGGCAAGGTCGATAATCAGTGGCGTGACATAGTGCGCTTAGGCATCGAGGATGAGGGCTTTCGTCTCTTTCTGCTCTTCGGTCTGCGCGCTTTCTTAGAGGAAAAGCGGCGCAAGAAGATCTGGTCGCGAGGCAAAATTCTAAGAGGCGTCTTAGAGGCATTACAGGTCCCGGTCTTGGCGGTGGCCAAGGCTCAACTGAACATCAAGCGTATCAAGCAGTTGATGGATGAATTCAAGCGCAAATGCCCTTCGGAAGCCCTCCATCTATCCCAATTGGAAGCCACCCTTCATGACACGGATGCTGAAATAGATGACTTGGTATATGACCTTTATGGCACAACCGCAGAAGAGCGAGAGATTATCGAATCAAATCTGAGATAGCCAAGGGCAGGTATGGAAACCTGCCCTACTTGGCTCTAAGGTCTCACGGGATGGCGCAGCCACTTTCTAGTCGGCTAGTAGCCAGGCTAAAAACTTTAAGACTTGTCCACTTGACAAATAGCACAAGATATAGTATACTTTCTTTGGTAAAGGGACTGATATGATAAGCGGAGTGCCAGGATAGATGTAGCGAGGGACATATAGCCGAGGCATCGGGCGGCCTGGGTCTGTGTCCCAGGCCGTTTTGTTTTTCAGGGGGCGTGTCCCCGCTAGAGGGTTTGCCTCAGGCCAGAGGCCTCAAAGAGTTGAAGTCCCTGGCTTGTGGCAAACGAGAGCCGCAAGAGTCGCACTTTAACAACTGAATAGTCGAGTCTAGATTCTGCCGCGTCACGCATGTTAAGCTACTAAGGGCGTACGGTGGATGCCTAGGCGTCAAGGGCCGAAGAAGGGCGTGGCTTGCTGCGATAAGCCCCGGGGAGCCGCAAGTAGGCATCATATCCGGGGATACCCGAATGGGGGAACCCACCTGGAGGAATGTCCAGGTACCACTGGCTGAATAAATAGGCCAGTTGGAGGGAACCGGGGGAACTGAAACATCTCAGTACCCTGAGGAAGAGAAAAGATTCCCTGAGTAGTGGCGAGCGAAAGGGGAGGAGCCCAAACCCGTCTCCTGTCAAGGCTCGAGCCGTTGCGAGGCGGGGGTTGTAAGGCCCGGCTGGGCCGCTCGAGAGGCCCAAAGGAGTTACAAACCTCACCTCTAGCCGAAAGATACTGGAAAGGTCTACCATAGAGGGTGATGGTCCCGTAGGCGAAAGGGGTGAGGCTCCTGCTGGTGACCTTGAGTACCACGGGACACGCTAACCCCGTGGGAAGCAGGGAAGCCCACTTCCCAAGGCTAAATACCCTTGACGACCGATAGTGAACAAGTACCGTGAGGGAAAGGTGAAAAGAACGGCGGTGAGCCGAGTGAAATAGAACCTGAAACCGTACGCTTACAATCGGTGGGAGGGTTATGGCTCGTATGAGCAAGGCCTGACCGCGTGCCTTTTGGAGAATGAGCCGGCGAGTTAATCTCTGTGGCAAGGTTAAGGGAGTTACACCCGGAGCCGTAGCGAAAGCGAGTCTGAACAGGGCGTCCAGTCGCAGGGATTAGACACGAAACCAGGTGAGCTACCCATGGCCAGGGTGAAGCGATAGTAATGCATCGTGGAGGCCCGAACCTTTCAGAGTTGCAAATCTGAGGGATGAGCTGTGGGTAGAGGTGAAATGCCAAACGAACCTGGAGATAGCTTGTTCTCCCCGAAATAGCTTTAGGGCTAGCCTCAGGTGTTGAGTGGTGGAGGTAGAGCACTGGATCGGCTAGGGGGCATAGCGCTTACCAAACCGAACCAAACTCCGAATGCCATCACTTAAAGCCTGGGAGTCGGACCGTGGGGGATGAGCTTCATGGTCGAGAGGGAAAGAGCCCAGACCGTCGGCTAAGGTCCCTAAGTCTAGGCTAAGTGGGAAAGGATGTAGAGTTGCTGGGACAGCCAGGAGGTTGGCTTAGAAGCAGCCACCCTTTAAAGAGTGCGTAATAGCTCACTGGTCAAGCGATTCTGCGCCTAAAATATAACGGGGCTCAAGCCTAGCACCGAAGCCACGGGACCTCGACGACCCGTCGTCGGGGTCGGTAGGGGAGCGTTCTGCACTGCAGAGAAGGTGGACCGTGAGGACTACTGGAGCGTGCAGAAGTGAGAATGCCGGCATGAGTAGCGCAATCCCGGTGAGAAACCGGGACGCCGTAAACCTAAGGTTTCCGACGGAAGGTTAATCCGCGTCGGGTTAGTCGGTCCTAAGCCGAGGCCGAAAGGCGTAGGCGATGGACAACGGGTTAATATTCCCGTACCACGTCGAATCGATAAAGACGCGAAGGGGAGACGCAGGAGGGTAGGCCAGCCTGTTACTGGATTCAGGTGCTAAGCCCGTAGGGCGATGATGGGGGCAGGCAAATCCGCTCCCAGAGCCTGAGGGGTGATGGCGGTGCCCTTGTGGCCAGAAGTGGCTGAGCCCATACTGCCAAGAAAAGCCTCTAGCGAGATTCGCGTGTCCGTACCGCAAACCGACACCGGTAGGTAGGTAGAGCATACCAAGGCGATCGGGAGAACCCTCGTTAAGGAACTCGGCAAATTGACTCCGTAACTTCGGGAGAAGGAGTGCCCTCTAGGGTGAAGGGCCTCGCGCTTGGAGCCCTGGGGGGTCGCAGAGAAACGGCCCTGGCGACTGTTTAACAAAAACACAGGTCTCTGCTAAAGCGAAAGCTGAAGTATAGGGGCTGACGCCTGCCCAGTGCCGGAAGGTTAAGGGGAGAGGTTAGCGCAAGCGAAGCCCTGAACCGAAGCCCCGGTGAACGGCGGCCGTAACTATAACGGTCCTAAGGTAGCGAAATTCCTTGTCGGGTAAGTTCCGACCCGCACGAAAGGCGTAACGACTGGGGCGCTGTCTCAACGAGGGACCCGGCGAAATTCAAGTATGCGTGAAGATGCGCATTACCCGCAGCAGGACAAAAAGACCCCGTGGAGCTTTACTGCAACTTGGCATTGAGTTAGGGCTTAGTCTGTGTAGAATAGGAGGGAGACCGGGAAGCTGGGGCGCTAGCCTCGGTGGAGTCGCCGTTGAAATACCTCCCTGATTGAGTTTTGACCCTAACCCCTGGCCGTCATCCGGCAGGGGGACAGTGCCTGGTGGGCAGTTTGACTGGGGCGGTCGCCTCCCAAAGGGTAACGGAGGCGCCCAAAGGTCTCCTCAGGCTGAATGGAAACCAGCCGCTGAGTGTAAAGACATAAGGGGGCCTGACTGCGAGACCTACAAGTCGAGCAGAGACGAAAGTCGGGCTTAGTGATCCCACGGTACCGGGTGGAAGGGCCGTGGCTTAACGGATAAAAGCTACCCCGGGGATAACAGGCTAGTCTGGCCCAAGAGTTCACATCGACGGCCAGGCTCGGCACCTCGATGTCGGCTCGTCGCATCCTGGGGCTGGAGTAGGTCCCAAGGGTTGGGCTGTTCGCCCATTAAAGCGGCACGCGAGCTGGGTTCAGAACGTCGTGAGACAGTTCGGTCTCTATCCGCTGTGGGCGCAGGTGACTTGAGGGGAGTCGCTCTTAATACGAGAGGACCAGAGTGAACAGACCGCTGGTGTGCCAGTTGTCCCGCCAGGGGCATCGCTGGGTAGCTATGTCTGGAAGGGATAACCGCTGAAAGCATCTAAGTGGGAAGCCCACCCCAAGATGAGGTCACCCACCCCGTTAAGGGGGTAAGACCGCAGGTAGACTACCTGCTTGATAGGCGGCATGTGTAAGCCCTGCGAGGGGTTCAGCTAAGCCGTACTAATGGTCGAGGGCTTAACGGTGGCGCGGCAGAATCTGGACTCGACCGATTCAGTTGTTTTGATATGAAGTTGGTTCCTCAGGTGACTTTAGCGGAGGGGAAACACCCGGTCCCATCCCGAACCCGGAAGTTAAGCCCTCCAGCGCCGATGGTACTTGGGGGGCAACCCCCTGGGAGAGTAGGTCGTCGCCTGGGGAACTTTTTCTTGCTTTTCCAGTGAGAGCGCTATAAAATTCCTGGAAAGCAATGGATAGCAAAGGTGGTGACTCAGATGAAGGATCAGCCTATTAATGCCCTGACGGTTGGCGACCTGGAGGAGATGATCACCAAGATCGTCAGAAAGGTGGTCAGGGAGGAAATGAGCCGGGACTATTACGTCAACGAAGAAGGCGTCAAGGTCTTATATAGAGAAGAGGATATCAACCCAGAGTATCTCGCTGAACTCGACCGGCATCATAAGGAGATCGAGAGCGGAAAGGCCCGACTGACTGAAGGCGAGACAGTGGTTGAGGAGTTGCGGGATCTGGGGCTCGATCTCTAATGTACCGCTATAAGTTCAGCCCCAAGGCCAGGCAAAGGGTCAAGAAAATAGCCAAACGCAACCCCAAATTGGTTGAGGCCATCATGCGCAAGATCAAATGGCTGGCTGAACATGCCGATGATATCGCCCACCAGCCCATCAAGGGCAGCCCTTTCTTCAGCCTCCATAGCGGGCCACTGCGGATTCCCTATCTATTGGATAAGAGCCAAAATTTGATTATCATCCTGGACATTGCCCAGCACGATTCGGCGTATGATAGGATCAAGAGACTGTGAGGCTAACGGTGCCGATAGTATGGGAGAGTAGGTCGTTGCCTGGGGAACTTCTCTTTTGGAGCACTTCCCTCTTCTAATGCTCATTGCGATTGACAAGGTGATCTCAAATTCGTAATATATAACTAATTCGCTATCCCACAAAAGGAGGAAAAAATGAAAGTGAGCAAACCTCTCCGTCTCTTGGCTCTGGCTTTCACCCTCTTTGCCCAGGTAGGAGGGGGGGAGCCGAGTGTCGATGAGGTGGTCATGGCTCGCTCGCTGGATGATAGCCAGAAGCCGGTGGACCAGACCACGGTCTTCGGGCTGGAGGACGTTTTCAACGCCTCGGCCAAGGTTTCAAACTTAGAAGAGGGCTCTAAGGTGACTGGCAAATGGTTCTTCGGTGATCAATTCATCGATGAGGCCAGTGTGGATATCACTGAAGATGGCTTTACTGGCTATGTGGGCTTCAATTTAACCCCCAGCGCCCCTTGGCCCGTGGGCGACTACCGGCTTGAGGTCTATTTGGACGACGAGTTGGCAAAGACCGTCACCTTCCAAGTGGCCGAGTAGAAAAGCCACTAGCCACTTTAGAATTGAAGCGGCCCCATTAGCGGGCCGCTTTTTTTACTCGTAGGTTGACGCGGCAAGAAAAGGGTTGTATTTTGGAGTTGTAGCATACTATTTGCGATGGGAAGTAACCGACTATGGTTCAAGTAGGAAGGTCTATCCTTGTCGGTCTCCTTATTAGCCTCGTCTTCTTTTCCGGGTGTGGAAGGGGAGATGTAGAGATTAGTGATGAGGATAATGGCAGCCAGGTTACGCTAACGGTGGGGCAGACCCTAGTCCTCAGCCTGGAGTCGAATCCTACCACCGGGTATGAGTGGGAGATCGCGGAGATAGACAAGGGGATTCTAAAAGAGACCCTTCACGAGTATAAGGCCGACTGGCCTGTCCTCATCGGCTCCGGGGGCAAAGACATCTGGCATTTCAAGGCCCAGGCGGAGGGGAAGACGACCTTAGCTCTAAGGTATCGGCGCCTCTGGGAGGAGGCGGAGCCGATTCAGACCTTTAGCGTGCAGGTGGTAGTGAACTAGTCCTCTGGCTGGCAGAAGGTAAGTTGTGCCAGCACATAACAACTGCCTAAGACTAAAGAGAGGACAAAAAGTATGGATCGTTCGACAGTTCTCTTTGCTATATGGTCAGTCTTGCTATTTGCGGGCATTGTGTATGACCTCGTATCGGGAAGACGGTTCTCGTTTCTGTGGTTCGTCTTCCTTGCTGGTTAGGCAGGTTGGCTAATTGACCTGCGAGTTCATTGGTCAGAAGGGCTGAGCCGGCGTGCGCTCGTTGCCATTATGATAGTTTCGTTCCTCGCAGGTTTCGTTGCTGCCTTCGTTACTTCCTGGCTAAGGAGCCAAAGCGGGGGCTTATCACCTTGAGCGATTCTTTTCTCACTCCAACCCCTTTTCCTCCACCGCCTCCTTCGCCATCTCTATGAACTCGTCCACCGACTTCGGTCCTAAATCCTCCTCTGTGCGTAGGCGCACGGCAACAGCCCCCTCTTTCACCTCCCTGTCGCCTATGACCAACATATAGGGTATCTTCTGCATCTGGGCATCTCTGATTTTGGCCTGCATCCGCTCGCTTCGGTCGTCTATCTCAACCCGAAAGCCCTCGCCTCGTAATCGCTCTGCCACCTGGTTAGCATAAGCCACCTGCTCAGCGGTGATGGGGATGAGCATTGCCTGAATGGGGGCCAGCCAGACGGGGAAGGCCCCCCCGTAATGCTCGATGAGTATGCCGAAGAAGCGCTCCAACGAGCCGAGAAGGGCCCGGTGGACCATATAGGGCCGATGCTCCTTCCCATCTTGCCCTACATAGGTCATATCGAACCGCTCCGGCAGGTTGAAGTCGAACTGGATAGTGGTCAGTTGCCAATCCCGCCCCAAAGCGTCCTTAATGTCTATATCTATCTTGGGGCCGTAGAAGGCCCCTGCCCCCTCGTCCACCTCGTAGGGTAACCGTTGCTTCTCCAAGGCTCGGCGCAAAGACTCCTGGGCCCTCTCCCAATCCTCAACCCGTCCTACATACTTCTCCGGCCGCGTGGAGAGCATGAACTTATACTCCCTGAAGCCAAAGGAGCCTAAGATGTGCAAGGTGAAACCGAGGAGCCTCACTATCTCCCCCTCGATCTGCTCGGGGGTACAAAAGATGTGGGCATCGTCTTGGGTGAAGCCCCTCACCCGCATAAGCCCATGGAGGACGCCGGAGCGCTCATAACGATAGACCGTTCCTAACTCCGCCCAACGCAAAGGCAGTTCCCGGTAACTGCGCAACCTGCTCTTATACATCATAATATGGAAGGGACAGTTCATAGGTTTGATGAAGTAATCTTGCCCCTCGATATCCATGGGCGAGTACATTAGGTCCCGATAGAACTCCAAATGGCCGCTCCTCTCCCAAAGTTCGCTCTTCCCGATATGGGGCGAGTAGACGATCTCGTAGCCGGCCTTCAGGTGCTCCTGGCGCCAGAAATCCTCGATCAAAGTCCTGACCATCCCCCCTTTGGGGTGCCAATGGACGAGCCCGGCTCCTGCCTCCTCGTGGAGGCTATATAGATCTAAATCTTTGCCCAGGCGGCGGTGGTCCCTTCTCTCCGCCTCCTCCCGCCTCAGGAGGTAGGCTTCTAACTCTTGAGCCGTTGGCCAGGCCGTCCCGTAGATCCGCTGCAACATAGGGCGGGTCTCACTGCCCAGCCAATAGGCCCCGGCCACGCTCAGGAGTTTCAACCCTTCCCCTTTCACTTGGCCCGTATGCTCCACATGGGGGCCTCGGCAGAGGTCGGTGAAATCGCCGTGAGTATAGATGGAGATCGCCTCCCCCTCCGGCATGCGAGCGATGATCTCCAGTTTGTAGGGCTGCTGGGAGAAGAGGGTTTCGGCTTCCTTTCGAGAGATCTCCCTACGCTTGAAGGGGTAGCGGGCTTTGATTATCTCCCTCATGCGGGCCTCGATAGTCTCCAGGTCCTCAGGGGTGAGGGGGCGGGGGAGGTCGAAGTCGTAGTAGAACCCCTCCTCGATGGCCGGGCCAATCCCCAGTCTGGCCCCAGGGAAGAGTTTGAGCACCGCATCGGCCATTATATGAGAGGCCGAGTGGCGCATGGCTTCTAGATCGTTCTCGTTCATCTTCTTCTCCCTTCTCCATCGACTGAGCAGTTAAGGCTCTTAGATTTGCTCATCACCACCCCCTTCTATCAACGCTTCCCCTCTCCTGGGTGCCAAGCGAGCCAAGGCGATGCCCACGAAGACTATAAGGGCTCCCAGAGTCTGCAAGCGGGTTAAATACTCACCCAAGGTCAAGACGGCTACCCCCACCGCTACCACCGGTATGAGATAGTTATAAATCATAGTGCGGGTGGCTCCTATCTCGCCGACGGCTCGGAACCAAAGGACGTAGCCAAACCCTGCCCCGATAAAGGAACTGTACCCCAGCCCCAGCCAGCCGTTCAATGAGACGTGGGCCCATGGCTGATGGACCAGCGCCCTCCAAGTGAAGGGGAGCATGGAAACGGTCCCCAGGACAAAGGATATGGCCATTAGGCGCAGGGAAGAATGGCGCTTCAAAGGTCGCTTGGAGATCACCGCGCATAGGCCGTTGATGGCCGCACAGGTGAGGGTGAAGAGATCCCCTTTTAGCCCTTCCACGCTGAGGTTCAACCCTCCTGACTGGGTTCCCACGATCATGGTCACCCCCAGGAAGGAGACCAGGATGCCCACTATCTGGAGCAGGACGATCCGCTCCTCCCGCAAGAGGACGGCGAAGAGGAGGGTAAATATGGGCCCGGTGGCTATGAGCAGAGAGGAGTTGGAGGCCGTAGTGTAGTAGATGCCCAAGGTGAAGAGGATCTGGTAGAAGCCGATGCCGATGATGCCTAACACCCCCACCCGCAGCCAATCTTCCCTCTGGATGGTTGGTTTGCCCTCCAGCAGCCATAAGGTGATCAAAAGGAAGAGGGCAGCCCCGGCGAAGCGGGCCGTGGCGAAGGCCAAAGGGTCGATCTCCTGGAGGCTATATTTGATGACGCTGAAGACCGAGCCCCAGATCAGTACCACCGCGAATATCAACAGATCTACCTTTGTAAAACGCCTCATCTTTCCACCCTAAAGAAGAGAGCCCACCCTGGGGCGGGCTCTCCCGCGATTCCACCCAATTTTAGCACAAAGATCGTGCCCTCTTAGCGCGATAACGGGCGCTTCCGTAGCCCCATACTCGATAACCTTTCCGGGGTAGGCTCAGGGGTGGTTCCCCCTGAGGCCCTTTGCTAGAGGGGCTTACAGTCACGGCCTCCTCCTCCCTGAAGCGGTACCTCAGGCGGTCGTCCCCGTCACAGCCTTTACCTATCTACTTATCTTGGTTTCTCTTGCTCTTTGACCTATCCTTTGTGTCTTCTCAAGTGCTCTTCAAGAAGTTCGCGGTAACTCTGACAGATCTTGCCGCAGACTTTACACTGGAACGACTCGATAACGAAGGTGTTTCCGTCAGGGTCAACCAAAGTAGCGGTTCGGGCGCCCCAAGGTTGATCTTCTGGCTCGGTAACAAATTTGACTCCTTTATCCTTGAGGTTTCGATAGGCTTCGTCAACGTCGTCAACGAGCAGGCAAATTTCGCCTTTTGCTTTTGGCTCCAAGCCAATCTCTACTCCAGCGATGTCAAAAATTGCATAGGTGCGCCATTCGGCTATTCTCTCAAGGCCGAGAATGTCTTGATAAAAAGACACAGATTCTTTTAGATCCGACACGCCGATGGTGATATGTGGTATCCGCTTAATTTGACCCCCGCTCTTCATCACAGTCTCTCTCCTCTAAGAAATCAACGTAGCGCTCTAATCAACTAAGTAACCGTCCTCGCTCAGCCATTATAGCACACAAGCAACGATTTGCAAAGATGGCTACCCATTTGGAGCCCAAAGAGTGATGTGGTACACTCCTCTTCACCGCGCGCCCTCGCATCGGGAAGACCACCCTGGCCTTAATCTGGCCCAAGCCCTGAACTGTAAAGCGGTTCTCAGGTAATGCCCCCGGCCTCTCCAGCAGGTCAGTTCCTTGTAGCAGTATTTCTGGGCCATTGCGACTTCGGTGGTCATGGATACTTGGCGGAAGGTTATAGCGCATAAGCCGCGGCCGAAAAGGTCGATTCGTTTGCTTGACAGCCCCGCCGGATTTGGGTATAATTTATACAGATTGAGGAGATCTGATATGTGTACACCGTGGTTCATCTTTAGCCGATTTCGTCCTCCAAGTATGAGCGGTAGCCAGTTCGTGCGCCATCGCAGTGCGCCTATAGGAAGAACGACTTAGGGCCTTCCCTGGCCGTGGGCGCACGCGACGCCCACGGCCTTTTTTGTTCCACCCTAGCACTTTTTCGCAAGGCTGTGGGCAGTGTCCACAGCCTGCTTTTTTGTCACTATGGTCATGCTAAGAATCTCTCAGCGCGATTCGCCTTTCACCAACTTTAAGGAGGCTGCTATGAAACGTCGTATCTTGGACCTGGAAACGCTGGTGAAGATTCCAACTGTAGCGGTGGATCATGGGTTCGACCTGTCTCCCGATGGAACCCAAGTCGCCTTTTCCTGTAACCGGACCGGTCGGTGGGAAATCTACCTGATGCCGCTGGATGGGTCAGCCCCGCCCTGGCAGGTCACCACCGGCCCAGGGGCCAAGTTCGCTCCCCGCTGGTCGCCCAATGGCCAGCGGCTGGCCTACATCCTGGATATGGACGGGGGCGAACTCTTTGATATCTACGTCTGCGATCTCGCCATAGGCCGGCATACCAACCTGACCCCAGACACCCCTGACGCTATCCAGCCCGATTACGCCTGGTCGTCCGACGGCTCCTGCATCGCCTTCATATCCAACCGCTCCGGTCGGTTCGACACCTATGTGATACCCGCTGCTGGTGGCCCGGGCTTTCGGACTTCGCCGGGCTCACTCGAAGCGGTGAGCGTTCACGCTGAGGCCTGCCGCGTCTTCAGTTTCCCCTATCCCGACCATAAGGTCTGCTGGTCGCCGGATGGCCGCTGGCTGGCGGTCGTCGCCAATACGAGCGGTCAAGACTACGACACCTTCATTGTGCCAGCGAAGGGAGGTGAGCCGCGCCTGATCTCCGACGCCAGGGGCCCCGCTCACGCCAAGAACCCATGCTGGTGCCCAGACAGCACCCGCGTCGCCTTCGCCTCCAACCTTAACGGCTTCTTCAACATCGCCATCTATCAAGTAGAAACGGAACGGATTAGGTGGGTAACGGAAGGGGAAGGGGAAAAGGAGCACCCGACTTGGTCACCTGACGGCCGACGGCTGGCCTACATAGTCAGCCATGGCCCCATGACGGCGCTGGCTGTGTTGGACCTCGAGAAGGGATCTCGGGCAACCTACCAGGTTGAGCCGGGAGTGCACTACCAGCCCCGTTTCACCATCGACGGGACACACCTGATCTTCCCCTTCGATAACTCCCGCCGTCTATGTGGCCTATGGCTGCTGTCTCTGACCGACGGCTCCCTCCACCCATTGACCGGCTCCCTGCCGCCCGGCCTAGAGGACGCTCCTTTCGTCATCCCGACCGCCGTCCATTACCCCAGCCTGGACCGGCGCATCGTCCCCGCGCTCCTCTACCGTCCGCACCAGGCCGAGGGGTTCCCTCCCGCTGTCGTTTATGTCCATGGCGGCCCCAACTGGTTGAGCCAGGTTACTTGGGACCCCTTGGTGCAGCACATGGTCAGCCGGGGATGGGTGGTGCTGGCTCCTAACTACCGTGGCTCCACTGGCTACGGCCAGGAATGGCAGCTGGCCAACCGCTTCGATTTGGGAGGCGGTGACACCAAAGACGTAGTCGCCGCGGCCGATTATCTCCTCCGTGAGGGCCTCGCCGACCCTGCCCGCATCGCCGTCACTGGCACCAGTTACGGCGGCTACTTGGCGATAGCCAGTCTAACCCAATACCCGGACCGCTGGGCAGTGGGCTCCGCGGTGGTGCCCTTTCTCAACTGGTTTACCGAATCTGCTAACGAACGGCATGATCTGCAACACTGGGACCGGGAGAATTTCGGAGACCGGGAGAAGGACTATGACCTATTCTACGAGCGTTCGCCGTTCTTCTTCCTCGACCGCATTATCGCGCCGGTGCAACTGATCTGCGGTGCCCATGACCCCCGCTGCCCGGCGAGCGAGTCGATCCAGGCGCGGGATGCGTTGGTAGCACTGGGGAAGCCTTATGATTTCGTCCTCTACAAAGATGAGGGACACTCATTCCTCAAGACCGAAAACGTGGTTGATGCCAAGAGGCGCCTAGTCAACTTCCTGGCAGAGGTATTGGAGAGGAGATAGTCAAGGTTGTCCTCTATCTACCTTCGAGTAAAGGCGGAATGATCTTGAGTTGGGAAGGTGCCTCTGGATACCTTAGATTATCGCCCTTGGATCTAGCGCATCTCTTAACCCGTCTCCCAGGAAGTTGATGGCCAGGACGGTGAGCAGGATGAGGAGGCCGGGGAAGATCCACATCCAGGGCTCCGTTTCCAGGTGATGGTAGGCCTGCTCCAACATATTGCCCCAAGTGGCCGTAGGCGGCTGGACGCCCAGCCCGAGGAAACTGACATAGGCCTCGTTCAGGATGGCGGAGGCAACCCCCAGCGTGGCGGAAACGACGATGGGGGCTACAGAGTTGGGCAAGATATGGCGGAAGATAATGCGAGGGTTCGGCGCGCCGATCGAGCGGGCAGCGGTGACGAACTCCTGTTCCTTGAGGGAGAGGTAATTGGCCCGCACGATACGCGCTAAGTACATCCAACTGGTTAGGCCGATGACGCCGATAACTACGATAACGCTCCCACTGAGGCTCCGTCCCAAGATCTCGAAAGTCGGTATCTTGCCGCTCAGGGCCTTGGCCAGCACGATGAGCAAGAAGAGTTGAGGGATATTGAACATAGCCTCGGTGAAGCGCATCAAGATGCTATCTATAACCCCCCCATAATAGCCGGCTATCGATCCTACCAGTACACCCACAGTCACCGATATCACCACGGCGAAGATACCGATGGTCACGGAGATCTGACCACCGTAGATGGTGCGAGCCAGGATGTCGCGGCCCGTACCATCGGTGCCGAAGGGGTGATCCCTCGACGGGGGAGAGAGTTTGATGGGCAGGTCATTGCGATTGGCGTACTCTTCGCTGTAAATCAAAGATCCCAGGATGACGTACAAAAAGATCAGCAGGAGCAAGAGGCCACCGAACATGGCCATCTTATGGCGGCGAAAGCGCCGCCAGGCCAATTGTCCCGGGCTCAAAGGTGGCCGCTCGGCAGCCACAACCGCCCCTTCTAAGGTCCTTTCCGCTACGGCCATAGGCTTATCCTTCATTCATAGCGGATGCGCGGATCGAAGAAGGTGTAGGTGATGTCGGTGATGATCTGAAATATGACCACGGCAAAGGAGATCAACATTAGCACGCCCATGAGTATGGGGATATCGGTATCTTTAGCGGCGTCCCAGAAAAGCCGCCCCATCCCCGGCCAGGCGAATATCGACTCAGTGACCACCGCCCCTCCCAAAAGTATCGGGAGGTCCATGCCCACGATGGTCACCAAAGGCAAAGCGGCGTTCTTCAATACGTGGCCCAGGAGGATCATCCTTTCAGAGAGCCCCTTGGCTTGGGCTGTGCGGATGTAGTCCTGGCTGATCACCTCCAACATGCTGCCGCGGATGTAACGGCTATAGCCGGCGATGCTCATGATAGACATGGTGGCTACCGGCAGAACCATATGCCATATCACCTGAGATATGGTTTCCCCCACGCTGAGGTCATACATGCCCACGGTAGGGAAGTAAGGGAGCCCCCACCTCTTGAAGTGCACAGCGAAGATGAACATCATCATGAGCGCCAGCCAGAAGATGGGCATCGAATAGCCGATGAACGATAAGGCGGTTACGGTGTGATCGAGGAGCGAATATTGGCGCAGCGCGGAATAGATGCCGATGAGGAGGGAGAAGACCAAGATGACTACCTCGCTGGTTAACATCAGGATCAGGGTATTGGGCAGACGCTCAGCGATGATCTTGCTCACCGGCCGCTTCTCCATAAAGGAGTTGCCCCAATCCCCACGCAGGATGCCTTGCCGGGTGCCCTTTTCGTCGGGCACTCCATCGCCATCTATATCTATCTCCATCCAGTCGTTGCCCACTAGCCAGATCAGATACTGCATTGGGAGCGGTTTATCGAGACCGAGTTGGCGGGTTAGCCGGGCGCGATCTTCGGAGCGTATCCGCCTCCGGCCACCGAAGGAGGCCAATGGGTCTCCCATGGCGTTGATGAGGAGGAACAAAATGGCGCTGATGATCAGAAGCAGTGGAATAGCCTGAAACAGACGTCGGATGATATACCGAGTCACCAGATACCCTTATTATTTGCTGGTGCACTGGGTAGTTAGCGCTCTGAGTCCCAACTACCCTTTCCTCATCGCATCACCAAAAAGGAGGCAAGGGCTCACCCCCTGCCCCCATGCAAGTACGGCTCAGCCCTCTCTACTCCACAACGTCCCACTCGAAGCAGTTCCAGAAGGGGGTTGCCCCGGAGATCTTGATGTTCTCCGTTCGCTTGTTGATCGTCCAGAGGTCGTTGTCGTGCCACACGCCGAGCCAGTACACCTTCTCGCTCATCAACTTGCCGATATCATGGAATAACTGGATGCGTTTCTCTGGGTCTACCTCGACGGCCTGGGCTTGGAAGAGGGCATCCAGTTCCTCGTCGCAGAGCCCAAACCAGTTCGTGCCGTCGGGATACTCATCCGAGGGTATCTGGGAGCAGAGCCACTGGTCTTCGTTCGGATCGGGGAAGTCGGAGGCGTCAGACCATTCGGCGATGTCGTAGTTGCCCGTGGCGATGGGCCCGCCCTCACCATAGGAGTTCCACATGGTGTCGTAGGAGTTGTTCTGGATGGTGATCCCGATGCCCACGTCGGCCAGATACTGCTGGGCCACGACCTGGGTCTGCTCCCGCACCTCGCGGCCAGCGGTGGTGGAGTAGACGAGGACCAGTTCCACGCCGTCCTTGTCACGGGTGCCATCGCCATTGGTGTCCACCCATCCGGCCTCATCCAGAAGCGCTTTGGCCTTCTCTGGATCATACTTGTAGAGGTTAGCGTCTGGATAGGCGTAGGGTGTTTCCTCCCAATAGGTGGCCGGTGGGTAGGTCTCGCCGTACAGCAGCTCCTCGCAGATGGCGTCGAAGTCCACGGCATAGGCGATGGCCTGGCGCACGCGCACGTCTTGCAGCGCCGGGTGGCCGGCCTTGGCAGCCATCTCCTCAGTGTTGAGGTTGAAGAACCAACTCTCGTTGTACCCTGAGAGCACCATGACTAGATCGACATCCCCCAGTTCTTCAATGGTGGGGATGTCGGCGTAGGAGAGGAAGATGCCGATGTCGGTATCGCCGGTCTTGATGGCCGCCATCTGGGCCTCGTCGTCGGGCACGATCAGGATGTGGATCTCATCAAGAGTGGGCCTACCACGCCAGTAGTTGTCGTTGGCCTCCAGGATGATGTGGCTGGCCGCCTTCCACTCCTTAACCATGAAAGGGCCGTTGACGACCGCGGGGTTGCGGTTCCACTCAGCGTCGTCCAGCGTTCCCTCCGCCTCGTAGACCGGCCTCAGAACGTGTTCGGGCAGGACAGAGCTAGTGACCACAAAGATGGTGGTGGCCCAGGGAGCAAAGGGCTCGGTGAATTTGAGGACCAGCGTATGGTCATCCGCCGCCGTGATGCTCTCCAGGTAATCGGCGTAGGGCCAGGTGCTCTGCACGGTGTTCGCCGGGTCCATGATCATCTCGTAGGTGAAGACGAAGTCGTGGGCCGTCACCGGCTCGCCGTCCGACCACTTGGCCTCCTCGTTCAGAGGGATGGTGATGGTCAGGCCATCCTCGGAGATGAGGCCGTTCTCCTTGGTGGGGAACTGGGCGGCCATCTCCAGCGAGGGCTCCAGGTTGTCGTCCCAGTGCCACAGCCCGGGGTTGAAGATGTTGTACACCAGCATGGAGTACCACATCTGAGTGTACATCCAGTTCAGGTTATCGGGCTCCTCGAAGAAGGTCATGGTGACGGTCTTGGGCACGGCAGGCGGCGGGGGAGTGGGCGTAGGGGCTGGTGGTGGAGTCGCCGTGGCGGCCGGCGGTGGGGTCGCCGTGGGAGCCACGGGCGTCGGCGCGGGCCCGCAGGCGGTCAGCAAAACGGCGGAAATCACCACCGTAGCCAATAAGGTGTAAAGCCAGGTGCGTTTCATAGCCACTCTCCTCCTGTTAAGATTTGGCTTTTGGGTGCCGCTCGCCTTACACGAGATGCACTCCAGCAGCTCAAGCAATCATAAGAGGATCTGAAACCACAATACGCATCACCCCTTTCCGGCCGATGATCAACCCGCTGGCGAAAGAAGAGGTAGACGCCAAGGGAAGGTGTCTCCACGGGCCTCCGGCCGCCCCATGGCGAGGTGGCTTGATCGCTGAAATCAAGTATAAGCATGAAGTAGCCACTTGTCAAACGTATGTTAAAGAGATGATTTTTTAACCCTGCACCAACAACCGCTCCGCCTGCGCTCGCTCAACGATCCCATCCCGCCCCGCTCGATCTCGCTCCTCCCAGGCACGTCGGTCGGCCAGGGGATGGAGATGAGCCAGCCGGCGATAGAAGACGTGGCTATGGCGTACCTTACATCCGCTCCACGGCCATGGCCATCCCCAGTCCGCCGCTGACACAGAGCGTTGCCAGGCCCAGTCTCCGGTCGTGGGTGCGGAGGGCGTGGAGTAGAGTTACCAGGATGCGCGCGCCGGTACAGCCGGTAGGGTGGCCCAGGGCCACCGCCCCGCCGTGGACATTGCGCCGCTCCACATCCCATTGTAACTCCCTCTCCACCGCCAGCACCTGGGCGGCGAAGGCCTCGTTCAACTCAATCAGTTCAAAGTCGGAGAGAGAAAGGCCGGCCTGCGCCAGCAGTCGGCGCGTGGCCGGGATCGGGCCCAGTCCCATCTCCTTTGGGTGCACTGCGCCGGAGGCAAAGCCCAAGATGCGGGCCAGAGGCTGTGCACCCAGCGCGCGGGCCCGCTTGGCGGAGGCCAGCACCAACGCCGCCGCCCCGTCGGTGATGGCGGAGGCGTTGCCGGCGGTGATGGTGCCCTCAGCCCGGAAGACCGGCCTCAACTGAGCCAGTTTCTCCAGAGTGGTGTCAGGCCGGGGGCGCTCGTCCTGCTCGACCATCACCACCTCCATCCGTCCGGGAGCCTCCACCGGCACGACCTCGTCGGTGAAAGCCCCTCTCTCCCAGGCAGCCACTGCCTTGCGGTGGCTCTCTAGAGCGAACTCGTCCTGCTCGTGGCGGGTGATAGCGTAGCGCTCGGCCAAGAGTTCTGCTGTCTCCCCCATCACCATCTCCGCCAGTGGGCAGAAGTAGCCGTCACGGTACATCGCGTCCACCACCGCCTCGTCCCCCAAGCGGTAACCCCAACGGGCCTTCATCAAAAGGTAGGGGATCTGCGACATCTGCTCGACGCCGCCGGCCAGCACAGCCTCGTTCTCGCCAGTCAAGATCGACTGCACGCCTAGGGTCACCGCTTTCATTCCACTGGCGCAGGCCTTGTTCACGGTGAAGGCAGGCCGCTCCGCCGGGACGCCGGTGTGCCAGGCGACCTGGCGGGCAACGTTGGGGCCGTTGCCGGCTTGCCGCGCACAGCCGAAGATGACCTCGTCTACATCTTCGGGGAGTAACCCGGCCCGTTTGAGCGCCGCCCGCGCCGCCACAGCACCCAACTCTACCGCCGATACTTCCTTGAGCACCCCGCCGAAGCCACCGATGGGGGTGCGCACAGCCGAGAGAATGACCACCTCTTTAATCTCCATAAACCTCTCCCTTAGCCTTTCCGCCTGCCTTCCCAGAATAAGCCGACTTCTCCCCATCGCTTTGCGATAGAGTGGAAAGGAAGCCCAGACGTTCCTAGCCCGTATAGATCCTCCCCGGATCCAGTTCTTCCCGCAGGAGGCGCAGTTCCTCCGCCGTCGGCGGCTCTGTCTCCCGCAGGTCCCGGGCCACCTTTAGTTCCCAGCCCACCTCTGCCTGCACCTCAGCCATTTCCACGCCCGGGTGGAGGCTCTCCAACGCCATCTCCCCCGTTACCTCGTCGAAGGTGAAGATGCACTTGTTGGTAACCACCACCTGCGGCCCGCGTCTCGATAGCCCCAGCGCGGCCCGCGGTTCCGCGCCCTCCAGGTGCCCAGGGCTAGTGAGGAAGTCCAACCGCTTGACGAAAGCCCGCCGCTTAAGCCGCATGATAATGAACACCCGGTGGGCATTGATGGCCATCTCACATGCCCCCCCGCTGCCCGGCAGGCGCACGTTGGGACGGAGATAATCGCCGATGACGGTGGTGTTCAGGTTGCCAAACCGATCGATCTGTGCTCCCCCCAGGAAGGCCACCTCCACCCGCCCACCCTGCAGGTACAGCCCGAACAGGTCAACCATCGGACAGATGGAGATGGCGCCAGTGACCAGCGTCGGATCGCCAATGGAAAGAGGCAACCGGGCCGGCCGTGCTCCGTAGACCCCGCTCTCGTAGATCAACTCCAGGGCTGGCGCTACCGTCCGTCGCGCCAGGTTGCAAGCGATGTTGGGCAGCCCCACGCCGACGAAGACAGTACGCACACCCTCAAGCGCCCGCGCCGCTGCCACGATCATCACCTCGGAAGGGGTATAGTCGGTCATCATTCGCTCTCAACCCGAAACGGTTTCAGTTTCAAGGTTTCACGAGTATTTTCCATAGTTCACCGGGTTAGACCATGCTTCCCCTGGCGCCAGCCGCTCCCAACACTGGTGGCCCATCTTCTCTACATACTCCGCCCGGTCTCGCACGCCCCAAACCCACTCCTCCAACCAAGCGCGAGCAGCCGCTTCGTCCCGGCTGATCTCGTCCCACCGAAGGTAGAAGTCGTTGTCCCGGTCGTAATACCCCTGCACGTAGGAGGGGTGCGCGCCGTATGGTTCACGGACCACCGCGTCCACCACCAACGCCGGGATCAGCGTCCGGTTGGGGTCCGTGCGGATGACCGCCCCATCGACGATCTCCTCCACGACGACCACAACATGTTTGGCCGCAAAAGCGGCTTCCTTCTGCACACCCAAAAGCCCCCACAGTTGGGTGTTTCCTTCTTGATCGGCTCGCTGGGCGTGGATGATCGCCACGTCGGGGTTGAGGGGCGGGACGGCGGCGATAGGGCCATCCCCATAGGGGCTTTCGACGAAGCGGATGAGCGGGTTGACCTTCGGCAGGTCACTCCCTACATATGAGCGCAGGGGGAAGAAGGGAAGACGGTAAGCCCCCGCCAGGTAGCGCCCCACCATCCCAAAGTGGGAGTACTCTTCTAGTTCCAGCGGTGCCGGGATGCCCTTCTCCACTGCTCGGCGGACGCAGTGCAGAGGACCCACGCCGGGGTTACCCAGGTAGGAGAAAACCAGTTTTCTGGCGCATCCAGCAGCGACCATCTGGTCGTAGATCAGGTCGGGCGTCATCCGGCAAAGGATGAGGTCGCGCCGTCCTTGGCGGATGATCTCGTGGGCGGCAGCGAAGCAGATAGAGGCGGTAAAGCCCTCGATTGACACCATATCGCCGTCATGGACGTAGGTGGCCACAGCATCCCGCATGGTGGTGACTTTCACACTACCCTCCTCCCCAGGAACCTGCTACCGCTCACGCCACACACTCTATCTCAGATATAGACTTTTTAACCTACATCGTCCATCCTATCACACCATTCGACCTTTGACAACCATACAGCCTTGCTTTTCAGAGTTGAGCCTTGATTCGATTTGCGTTACTATCTCTACTGAAAAGAAGGCCACAATCCACGACAGGAAGTCGCAGCGGAAGGTTTAGTTGAGCCTTCGCGGCTCAAGGGAAGGTTCTAGATGGCCGCTTTCGATCTCGTGCTCGCAAATGGCAGAATAGTAGATGGGTGTGGCAACCCTTGGTTCCGGGGCGACCTCGCCATCCGGCGAGGTCGGATTGTTGAGGTTGCCCCGCCCGGCACGCTCCGGGGAGGGGAGAATATCGATCTCCATGGCCGCTTCGTCGCTCCTGGCCTCGTTGACCTTCATACTCACTCCGACCTCTCCATCCTCGTCAACCGCCGCGCAGAGAGCGCCGTTCGCCAGGGCGTAACCACCGAGGTCATCGGAAACTGCGGGATCTCGCCGGCTCCGGTGGAGAAGGACCATCTTGCGGAGATACGCCATTACTGGGGGCGCATCTCCGATCAGCCGGAGGTCACCTGGAAGTGGCAGACCTTTGCCCAGTACCTCCAAACCCTCAAAGAGGGAGGCCTGGCCATCAACATCGCCTCCCTGGTGGGGCACGGGGCACTGCGCATCGCCGTCATGGGCTTTGATGACCGCCAGCCCACCCCGGCGGAACTTGCCAAGATGAAGGAGTTGTTGACCGGAGCAATGGAGAGCGGAGCCTTTGGAATCTCCACTGGCTTGGTCTATCCTCCCGGCTGTTTCGCTTCCACGGACGAGATCATCTCCCTATGTCAGGTCGTGTCGCGCTACGGCGGACTATACGCCTCCCACATCCGGGGGGAGCGGGAAACCATACTTTCGGCTGTCGCCGAAGCGATTCACATCGGGTGCGAGGCCGCCCTGCCCGTGCAGATCTCCCATAACGCGCCCAAGTACGGCGCTCCGTGTGATGCCTCAGCCAACCTGAGGGTGGTGGAGGAGGCACGAGCACAGGGACAGGATGTGACAGTGGATAACGATGTGCATACCGACCTGGGTGTGTCCCTCATAGCGACCTTGCCCCAGCCCATCCAGAAGCGGGGCATCGCTGAGATCATCGTCCTGCTCCGTGATCCTGACTTCCGCCGACAGATTCGGGAGGAGATCATCCTCGATCGCTTGCCCGCTTTTGGCCCCGCTGGGCTTTTGAAGCACAGCCGCTGGGATCGGATCACCATCTTGCACGCGCCTAACAGCCAGGGCGCCCTTGGCAAGACCATCGAGGCCATCGCTCACGCGCGAGGCCAGGACCCCTTCGACGCCTACTTCGACCTAATAGTCGAAAATGGAGACGATGTGGATGCCATCTTCGATTACATTGACGAGGCCAACATCCGTATCCTGCTCCAGCACCCGGCCGTAATCATCTGTTCCGATGGTCAGGTCCTGGCCCCCTACGGCTTCCTGAACGATCCGCCTCCCTATTCCCCCTGCAGTTACGGCGAGTTCCCGGGCGTGCTGGAGCGATACGTGCGGGACGAGCCGGTCTTGACCCTCGAGGAAGCCATTCGCAAGATGACTTCCTTTCCCGCGCAGCGGTTCGGATTGATGGATCGCGGGGTGCTGCGGCCCGGAGCGCGGGCGGACATCGTCGTCTTCGACCTGGAGCGCATCGGTGACCGGGCGACGAACCTCTACCCCCATACCTACCCTTTCCAGAACTACCCACACCGCTACCCGGAGGGGATTGATTACGTCTTTGTGAACGGTGTTCTGGTCGTCGAGGGGGAGCAGCATACTGGCGCCCTGCCAGGCAAGGTCCTGCGACGTCAAAGTTGGCGTTAAGCGAAAAGAGGGATGCGGGGATAATTGAGGAGGTCATTAGACAGGGTAGATCTTACCCCTGTGGTCAAAGATACGGATTCACATCACTGGGTAGGCGAAGAAAGGGAAGTGGCATAAGATCCGGGCAATGGAGTCCGAGGCAACGCTGGGGTAAACTGCACTCGTCGAGGTCATAATATGGGCGGTATTGGACTTGAACCAATGACCTCTACGATGTCAACGTAGCGCTCTAGCCAACTGAGCTAACCGCCCTCACCTAATCATTATAGCACAGAAGCAACGATTTGCAAAGATGGCTCGTGACTTTCTGGAGCCCCATACGATGGTGTGGTACAATCTATAAGGGTGTAAGATGTGGCAAGTTGTGGGACATGAATGGGCTGTGAAGTTGTTAGAAAAGTCGCTTTTGCAGGCGCGGCTATCCCACGCCTACCTTTTCACCGGCCCCCCTCGCATCGGGAAGACCACCTTGGCCTTAAATCTGGCCCAGGCCCTCAACTGCACAGGGGAAGATAGACCTTGCGGAGAGTGCCTCTCCTGCTATAAGATCTCCCAAGGCGTTCACCCCGATGTGCGGATAGTGGATTTGGCCTATCAGAAGGGGCTCCTCGAGGAGCGGGAGGTCTCCACAGCCCTGGGCGTCGACACCATCCGTTCCATCCAAAGCGATGCGGCGCTCATGCCCTTCGAGGGGAGATGGAAGGTCTTCATCATCCCTCAGGCGGAGGATATGACCCCTGGGGCGGCTAACTCCTTATTGAAAACCTTAGAGGAGCCACCGCCCCACGTGGTTCTCCTCCTCACCGCCCTCCATACCGACATTCTCTTCCCCACCATAGTCTCCCGCTGCCAGGTCTTTAACCTTCGCCCTCTCTCCATAGACCTCATCCGCCAGGCATTGGAGCGAAGGTGGGGCCTCGAGGGAGAGCGGGCTCATCTCATCGCTGCCCTCTCCGCGGGGAGGATAGGCTGGGCGGTGGAGGCCGCCCAAAATGAAGCCCTGGTGAAGGAGCGAAACGAGCGGTTAGATGAACTCTTGTTCCTCCCCGGTGCCAGACGGCTGGAGAGGCTCTCCTTTGCCCAGCGCTGGGGAAGCCAGCCCGAAAGGGCAAAAGAGATCCTGACCCTATGGCTCGGCTGGTGGAGAGACCTCCTCTTGGCGAAAGAGGGGTGCTTGGATAAGACGGAGAATATCGAGCGGCGAAATAGCCTGGTCGAAGAGGCACAGAAGCATGAGTTGGGAGAGATAAAGCAGTTCATCTTCTCTATACGGAAAGCGTTGCAACAGTTGGAGAGCAATGTTAACCCTCGTTTGGCCTTAGAGGTCTTGATGTTGGACCTACCGAGCAAGCGATAAAGAAGGTGAGATATCATGTCTAAGATAGTGAGGGTTCGTTTCAAGCGAGCGGGGAAGATATATTATTTTGATGCTACCGGATTCGAGAATTTGAAGGCCGGCGAATATGTGGTAGTGGATACGGCGCGGGGGCGAGCGCTGGGGAGAGTGGTCGCGCCTCCGCAAGAGGTGAGCGAGCCTTCCGAACATCTCAAACCGATAGAGCGTCGGGCCACTCCTCTCGACCTATCGGAGAGGGAAAGGTACCGGTTACAGGAACGAGAGGCTCTGGAGAGATGTGCGCAGAAGGTGGCCGAGCGTGGCCTGGAGATGAAGCTCATCAAGGCGGAATACAACTTCGACGGGAGCCGGTTGGTGGTATACTTCACCGCTGAGAAACGGGTTGACTTCCGCGAGTCGATAAGAGATCTGGCCCGAACCCTCAAGACCAGGGTGGAGCTTCGCCAGGTGGGAGTGCGAGACGAGGCTAAGCTCCTAGGGGGGTTGGGGCGGTGTGGCCGGCTCCTCTGTTGCGCCACCCATCTCTGTGAATTCTCGCCCGTCTCTATAAAGATGGCTAGACTACAGGATGTTTCCTTGAGCCCGGCGGAGATTTCCGGGGTCTGTGGAAGGTTACTTTGCTGCCTAGCCTATGAGAGTGAGATCTACCGCTCCCTGAAGGAGAGGTTCCCCAAAGTAGACACTATGGTGGACACTCCCTACGGTGTAGGGGAGGTGAAGAGCGTAAACGTCCTGAAGGAGACGGTAGAGGTAGAGTTAAAGAGCGAAGTGACCGTGGAGGTTTCGGCCGAGGAAGTGAGAAAGCGAGTTTAGCCTTGCTCTGCGGAGTTTCAACCGCTTGACCGCTTTAGAGCCCGCAGTCGCGCTACCACCTCTTCAGGGATCCAGACCTCTCCCAGATCGGGAGTCTCTAGGATACCTGGGCCGTGGAAATCGCTTCCCCCCGTGGCGATAAGGCCGTACTTCTTTGCCCAAAGGGCCAGATCCTGGCTTTGCTCGGGAGAGTATTGACCGTAGTAAGCCTCGAGCCCCACCAGGCCGGCGGCTACGAGTTCGGGCAAAAGCCCTAAGAGCTCCAGGGGGTGAGCCAAGACGGGGAGCCCCCCAGCCTCCAGGATCATTTGCGTGGCCTCCAGGGGGGTTATCTTATAACGAGGTACGTAGGCAGGACCATCTCTTCCGATGTAGTTGAGGAAGGCCTCAGTGGTCGAAGATACGTACCCTTTCTCCATCATCGCTCGGGCGATGTGGGGCCTCCCTATGGAACCCTTCCCCGCTATCTCCGCCACCCGTTCCCGACTGAGGGGCATACCTAGATCCTTCAGCCTCTCGATCATCTTCCAAGCGCGATGGCGGCGAAAATCCCGTATGGCTCTTAACCTCTCCTGGAGAGGTTCGTAACGATGATCGATATAATACCCCAAGATATGGGCTTCCTGGGATCCCACCTCAGCGCTTATCTCTACCCCCGGTATCACCTCCAGGGGTGTACCTTTGGCTGCCTGTAAGGCTAAGTCGATCCCCTCCGTCGAATCATGGTCGGTGATAGAGATGGCTCCCAGGCCCTTGGCTAGGGCCATCTTTACCAATTGTGAAGGCGAATAGGCACCATCGGAGACGGTGGAATGGATATGGAGATCACACCTCATCGGGGCTCAACGATAAACCTCATGGCGGTGCGCTTCTGATCATCGATGGTCACCTCTGTGAAGGCGGGGATGCAGATCACGTCGAAGCCATCGAGGGCTAGGTAGCCACGGGCGATAGCCACAGCCTTCACCGCCTGGTTTACCGCCCAAGCGCCGATAGCCTGTACCTCCGCTTTGTTGCTCTCCCGTACCACCCCTGCGATGGCACCCGCCACCGCCGTTGCTCTGGACTTGGCCGATACTTTGATGATATCCATGGAACCCCTCCGTTGTTCAGGTCGAGTGTATGATGTGCTCCTCCGATCTTCTCAGCCTCAGTCCTCTACTTATCCCTCTCCACCTCCCCCAGGGCCGCTTGCGCGGCGGCCAAACGAGCGACGGGCACGCGGAAGGGGGAACAACTGACGTAGTTCAGCCCTACTTGGTGGCAGAACTCTATGGAGCTGGGGTCGCCTCCATGCTCGCCACAGATCCCCACCTCTAGATCGGGCCTACTCTTCCGTCCTAGTTCGACCCCCATTCTGACCAAGTAGCCAACCCCCTCTCGATCTAGAACTTGGAAGGGGTTCTGGGGCAAAATACCCTCTTCTACATAGCGCAAAAGGAACTTCCCCTCGGCATCATCCCGGGAGATACCATAGGTAGTCTGGGTCAGGTCGTTGGTGCCGAAAGAGAAGAACTCGGCGTACTTGGCGATCTCGTCGGCGGTGATCGCCGCACGAGGTAGCTCTATCATCGTTCCAAATTTGTAGTCGATCTTCACCCCCTGCTCATCCATTACCCTCTCGGCCTCTTCCTCCAATACCTTTCGCTGCAACTTCAACTCATTAGCATCGGCCGTAAGGGGGATCATCACTTCTGGGTGGACCTCAACCCCCTCCTTGGAAACAGCACAGGCCGCCTCGAAGATGGCCCGCACCTGCATCTTGGTGATACCAGGCATAACGATCCCCAGCCGAACTCCTCGTAACCCTAACATGGGGTTGGCCTCGCGCATCCCCTCCACGGCGCGCAGTAACCTCTCCTTTTCAGCCAGCCTTTGGGGGTCGGAGCCCTTTAGGCGCAACTCGGCCACCTCGGCTATCAACTGCTCGCGGCTGGGGAGGAACTCATGGAGAGGAGGGTCGATGAGGCGGATTATCACCGGCAGGCCATCCATCACCCGGAAGATCCCCTCGAAGTCACTGCGTTGGAACGGCAGTAACCGCTCCAGCGCCTCCTCTCGTTCCTCCTCGCTAGGGGCCAAGATCATCTGTTGAACTATGGGGAGTCTCTCCTCTTCGAAGAACATGTGCTCTGTACGACAAAGCCCGATCCCCTCGGCCCCGAAATCGCGCGCCCTTTGAGCATCGCGGGGGTAGTCGGCGTTGGCCCAGACCCCTAGGCGACGAAGATCGTCCGCCCAAGAGAGGAGGGTTTGGAGTTCCTTCTCCTCCTCCCACTTAGGTTCCACCCTGGGTATCTCCCCTACGAACACCTCGCCGGTGCCCCCATCGAGGGAGATATAGTCGCCCTCTCGCACCACCTTCCTGTTCACGGAAAAGGTCTTAGTCTCTAAGTCGATGCTTATGGCTTCACAACCGGCCACACAAGGTTTGCCTAGCCCCCGGGCCACCACCGCCGCGTGGCTGGTAGCCCCACCATGCTGGGTGAGGATACCCTGGGCTTGTAACATCCCGTGTACATCGTCGGGGTTAGTCTCCGGCCGAACCAAGATCACCGGCCTGCCTGCTACTCCCCACTCCTGGGCGGTATCGGCGTCGAAGGCAGCCACCCCGACCGCTGCTCCTGGTGAGGCGTTCAGCCCTTTAGCCAAAAACCTGCCATCCTCTAGTGCCCGAAGTTTAGCCTTCTCATCGAAGGCGGGATGGAGCAAGAGGTCGATCTGAGAGGGCTCGATCCGCTGTAACGCCTCTTTCTTTTCGATTATCCCCTCTTTCGTCATATCCACCGCTATCTTCACCGCTGCGCGAGCGGTTCGCTTTCCGGTTCGAGTTTGGAGCATCCACAGTTTGCCCCGCTCGATGGTGAACTCCACATCTTGTACATCCCGATAATGTCTCTCCAACTGCTCACAGATCTCCGCAAACTGGGCATAAATCTTGGGCATCTCCTCCTTCAGTTGAGAGATGGGCTTTGGGGTGCGGATGCCGGCTACCACATCCTCACCCTGAGCGCTGAGGAGGTACTCCCCGTAGAGTTCCTTCTCCCCAGTAGCCGGATTCCGGGTGAAGGCTACCCCCGTTCCGGAGTCGAAGCCCATATTGCCGAAGACCATAGTAACCACGTTCACTGCGGTGCCCAGATTATGGGGGATCTTGTGGAACTCGCGATAATCGACCGCCCGTTTAATGTTCCAAGACCTAAAGACCGCTGCTGTAGCCAGGCGGAGTTGCTCATAGGGGTCTTGAGGGAAGGGGAACCCCTTTTCTTCCTCGATGATCTCCTTAAACTCCTCGACGATAGCCTTAAGGTCTTCGGTTGTGAGCTCTGTGTCGACCTCATAACCCTTATCTTCCTTCACCCTTTCCAAGACCGATTCGAAGCGGCGGGCCTCTATCTCCAAGACCACATGGCCGAACATCTGCACCAATCTGCGGTAGACATCGTAGGCGAAGCGCTCGTTGCCCGTGAGGGCGATGAGCCCCTTGATCGTCTTGTCGGTTAGGCCCAGGTTGAGGACGGTCTGCATCATGCCCGGCATCGAGAACTTAGACCCGGAGCGGACAGAGACTAGAAGGGGGTTATTAGCCTCCCCGAACCGTTTACCGGTCTTTTCTTCGACTACCTTGAGCGCCGAGAGGGTCTCTTCCCACATCCCAGGGGGGAACTTCTCTCCGGCCTCATAGTAGGCCAGGCAGGCCTCTGTGGTTATGATAAACCCTGGCGGAACCGGTAAACCGATGTTGGCCATCTCCGCAAGGCCGGCCCCTTTGCCTCCTAAGAGGTCCCGCATCTTCGCGCTCCCCTCCTCAAACATGTAAACCCATTTCTTCTCGGCGATCATAGGTAATAACCTCCCCATCTTTGACTATTTCAATAAATAGAGACTGCTTCTCTAAGACAATTTGAACCCTAAAGGCCGTTTTTCAGCTCCGACCTTCTCAATCATCGCTGGGTGGAACCAGGTAAGTTCGTTCTCATCACGTGCGTCCTCAAGGCGCACAACTACGTTAAACTCTGGGGCAATGTGATGGGCCTTAATCTTAATAACCTTGCCAGTTTTGCCCATGTCTCTGTTGTACTGCCTGAGAACCCACCTGTCGGCATCGGGCCATAGCTCAATAGTCCCCCATTCGTTGCGTGGTTTCACCTTGACTCGGTCGCCAGGCTTAAATTCCTCCACCTTCTTCTCGGCGCTCATCCGTTCCCCTTTCCCTTTAACAGACTTTCAATCTCTCCAGAAGGTAACCTTTGAGTTGAGAGATGGAAGGTCGCACCTGCTCCATCGAATCCCGTTCTCTCACCGTTACCGCCCTATCCTCCAAAGATTTGACATCCACGGTCACACAATAGGGGGTGCCGATCTCGTCCTGCCTCCTATAGAGCCTCCCGATAGAAGCGGTATCGTCATACATGACGACAAAATGGGGTCGTAGGTCGCGAGCGATCTCCTTGGCTAGGGCCACGATCTCCGGGCGGTTGCGCAAGAGGGGCAAAACCGCCACCTTGACCGGGGCTAAATCTTTGTGAAGGCGCAGAAGCACCCTCTTCCTTCCCCTCACCTCCTCCTCGTGGTAGGCATCCACCAGGAAAGCCAAAGCGGCCCGATCTATCCCGCCGGAGGGCTCAATCACGTAAGGGTAGATATGCTCTTCCGTCTCCTCATCGAAATAGGCCATATCTTTGCCGCTAAACTCCGCGTGCCGGCGGAGGTCGAAATCGGTGCGGTTAGCGATCCCCTCTAACTCCGACCAGCCGAAGGGGAAGTTGTACTCTATGTCATAGGTGGCCTTAGAGTAGTGGGAGAGTTCCTCTGGGCCGTGCTTTCGGAGGTGGAGGTTTTCCTCTCTTATGCCATACCGCTTATACCACTCCAGGCGCTCGTTTATCCAATATTCAAACCACTCTTCATCGGTCCCCGGCTTCACGAAATATTCGATCTCCATCTGTTCAAACTCCCGGGTACGGAAGGTGAAATTCCCCGGCGTGATCTCGTTGCGGAAAGCCTTCCCGATCTGGGCGATGCCGAAGGGGAGTTTGCGGCGCGTTGTGCTCTGCACGTTGAGGAAGTTGACGAAGATGCCCTGAGCCGTCTCTGGACGGAGATAAGCGACCGACGCCTCGTCCTCCACGGGGCCCACGAAGGTCTTGAACATGAGGTTAAATTGGCGCGGCTCCACAAGTGTTCCTGTGTTTTTGCAGTTAGGACAGGGTATCTCACTTAGGTCGGTGAACCCCTTCAAAGGCTTCGGGACTGATTCGTAATCTTTGAAGCCATGCTGTCCCAGAAGTTTGCTCTCTTCCGCCTCGACTTGAGGGGAAATGGAATCCCAGGTTGGGCTCACATCACTTATCAATCCCAGAAACTTTCTGGTGTTACCACGCTTGCCATATACTTCCCACACTACGATGGTGTCAGCCTTGAAGCGCCGTTTGCAGGACTTGCAATCAATCAGGGGGTCGGTGAATTTCTCCACATGGCCCGAGGCTACCCAGACCTGAGGGGACATCAAGACGCTGGCATCTAGCCCTACGATATCCTCCCTCTTTTGGACTACGTCCCTCCACCAGACATCCTTGATGTTCCGCTTCAACTCCACTCCCAAAGGGCCATAATCCCAGGCGCTACCGAAGCCCCCGTATATCTCGCTCGATTGAAAGATAAAACCCCGCCTTTTGCACAAGGATACCAGGGCATCCATATCTACCATCCAGACCGTTCGCCTCTCTCCAGAGATTTTTCCTCCTCCCGTCTCAAGGTATCTATGAAATCGAGGGATCTCGGCCTCCTCTCCAGGAGGTAAGAGATATAATGGCCCATAGTTCTCTCCAACCCGCTATGCACCTCAGGGTTGGGCAGAAGAGCCTTACAGGTGGCGTACTCCCCCCTTTGCAGAAGCCGAAGATAGTAGAGGAGAGCCGCCGATAAAGGGCTCCCTTCCCCCTTCCCGCCACAGGGCGGGCAAAGGACACCCCCTTGAGAGGGGCTGAAAAGGGCCTCGCCTTCGATCTCCCTTCCACAACCTAAACAGCGGTAGAGTTCCGGTCGATAGCCCACCTGCCCCAAAAGATGAACCTCGAAATAACGCACCACTAGGCGTGGGTCCAGGGCCTCACTTAGATGGCCCAAGGTCTCCCGTAAGAGCCTGAAGAGGGCCGGGCTCTCCTCGCCCTCTTCCAAAAAGCGATCCACTAATTCCGCCACGTAGTAGGCGTAGGAGGTACGGGTGAGGTCTTTCCGCAAGGGGAGGAAAGAACTTATCGTCTCCGCCTGGGTAACGATATCTAGAGAGCGCCCTCTAGCGATGAGAAGTCGGCTGTGGGTGAAAAGTTCCAGGTGGCCAGCCTTACGGCTGGTGGGCTTGCGCACCCCCTTAGCCAGAACCCTGATCTTCCCCCATTCCGGGGTATAGAGGGTAAGAAGCCTATCGGCCTCTCCCAGGTTCATCCTTCGGAGGACGATAGCCTCTGCGCGATAGAGTCGCTCCCTTTGCATCAACCCCCTCGCACGGTGCCGTATCTATTTGGCCGCTCCCAGTTCTCGGCCATCTTCTTTTGGTAAAGGGCCTCGGCGTCCAGAGCAAGAGCCGAGAGGAGGTGAAGGATGCGGATGATACCATCTATCAATTCCTCGCCCACTTCCTCCAGGGGCTCCCCCTTCTTGTAGGCATCGGTGGCCTCGGAGATCTCGCTGTGGATGAGGGCTAACATCTCCCAGATGCGCTCCTCGTCAGCGGAGAAACCCTTGGCATCAGCCATCTGGCGCACCTCTTCCATCTTGAGGTTGAGCCCCTCCTTTTCCACCCCTCCCCCATTCTTTAAACTTGTTAATTATATATTATACCATCCACTCTCCCCCTCCGCAAACCTAGCCTCCTCAAAAAAGCCGCATCCAAGGTTAGGATGCGGCGGCAAGGATCGTTTGGAGGCCGCTACCTGAAAGGCGGCAGATGTTTAGAAGTGAAACTGGCGGGCAAAAGTTCCCCCAAAGTGTAGATCTCCATTTGGCCCTCGGGGTCGGCCACGACGACCTCGAGTTCATCCTCCCCGAACTCCGCCAAAACCTGGCGGCAGGAACCACAAGGGGTTGCCATCGTCTCCGTAACCACCGCTATGGCCTTAAACCTCTTTTCCCCCACCGCTACCGCCTTGAAGAGAGCTACCCTCTCAGCGCAGACAGAGAGCCCATAAGAAGCGTTCTCCACGTTGCAACCGGTATAGACCCGGCCGGATTCCGCCAAAAGCGCTGCCCCCACGGTAAAATGGGAATAGGGAGCGTAGGCTCGCTCTCTCGCTTCCTTCGCCAAAGCGACAAGATCCCCCTCCCCTCGCGAAGAACCTTCAGCCATATATCTCCCTCCCTTGTTTCAACCACTCTACCCTTCGTAGCCCCCAGATCACCCCCCGAACAGCTTTAGGAGATAACCCAGGACCATAGAGAGCAACCCTGCTCCGATCATCTTCACCCCCGTAAGGGCGATATTCTCCCGTGAGATCGCCCCCAAGAAGGCTCCCAAAGCGAAGAGGACCCCTAAAGCCATGGATAGAGAGAGGTAGTAACTCCGGTAGATGTTCCCCCATAGGGGTGTCAAGAAGAAAGGCAAGAGGGCGACCAGCGCCGCCAGAAAGGGCGCGAAACCATCCACCAGGGAGACGACAATCGCCGCTGTCCGCGAAGCGCGTCCGATCTTGGTGTCCTCCAGGTCCGTGAGGGTATAGCTCTCCAGATCGTCAAGGTCGCGCTTCCGTTCGGCAGACTCGGTGAAATACGCTCCCCAGAAACCCGACACACCCATGGCCATGGAGGTAGCCAAGCCGGTGAAGATGACCACTCTGGCACTCTGTACTCCAGCCGCGTAGTTCCCTACGAGCACACCTATTATGGTCAATACACCATCAAAGGCGTTCATGGCCAGGTAACGGCGGGCTATCCCACCTACCTCGGCGATGTCCTCGTACTCCCTAAGTTGTTGCAGCCACCGCTTCAGAGGACTCATATACGCTTTTCACAACCTGAAGGAAGATAAAGGAGAAACAGGGTGAGCGACTTTCAACACGCCTAAGCGAAGACTAGCCTCCCTTAAAGGTGTTGGCCTAGTCTCCCGGTCGCCGGTAGTCTTGCAGGGTTATCGATTCCTCGATGATGAGGGCGCCCCCCACCACCTCATCGACGGAGTGCAAAGAGCCCCCGTTCTCCTGAATCAGCTCCACGATTTTCTCGTAGGAGATATCTTTACCTTGGATGGTGACCTTGACGTTTTCCACCTTCTGATCGATCTCGTAGACGTTGAGGTTGACCGCATCGACGCCTTCAAGATCGCTCAGTTGCTTAGCCCATTCGATGATAGTTGGTTGGTGAGGCTTCAGGACATCAAGCACCAACCGTCGAATCTTACCCACCTTTCATCCCCCCTCTGGACTGTCGTCCTCCTTAACCCTTTTTCTCCCTACCTTCCTTATCACCCGGGCGGGGACCCCATAAGCCAGCCTCCCTGGTGGGATATCCTTGGTCACCACCGACCCAGCCCCGGTCTTAGCGCCCACGCCGATCTTCACTGGCGCCACCAGCATGGTATCAGAGCCCAGAAAGACATGATCCTCCACGATGGTGCGGTGCTTTCTCTCCCCATCGTAGTTGCAGGTGATGGTGCCCGCGCCAACGTTCACCCCTCGGCCCAAGGTCGCATCGCCGATATATGAGAAATGGCCCACCTTTGTCCCCGGACCGATATACGACTCCTTGATCTCCACAAAATTCCCTACATGGACCCCGGAGGCCAGATGCGTCCCCGGCCGGAGATGAGAGAAGGGGCCGACATCGATCTTCTCTTCTAGCACCGCTCCCTCTACCAGGGAGTATAAGATAGTGCAACCATCGCCCACTTTGCTATCCCGGAGGTGGCTTCCTGGCCCGATGGAACAGCCAACCCCCACGGTCGTTTCCCCCTCGAGGATAGTTTGAGGGTGAAGGACGGTATCTTGCCCTACTTGAACGGTGGAATCGATGAAGGTGGAGGGGGGATCTACTATGGTGACCCCGGAGAGCATCAACCTCTCCCGTATCCTTTGGCGGATCACCCCCTCCGCTCGAGCCAGCTCTATGCGGCTATTTACGCCCAGCGCCTCCTCTTCATCCTCTGGCGAGAGGGCCAAGACCCTCTCGCCCTCCTCTACCGCAAGGGCCAAAAGATCGGTCAAGTAATACTCCCTTTTGCCCCCAGGTTCGATCTTCTCCAGATGAGGCCAAAGCCACCCCTCCCGGAAGCAGAGGGCTCCATCGTTAACCTCTCGGATCCCCTTCTCCTCCTCGCTAGCCACCACCTCCTCAATAATGGCTACCACTTGGCCCGCTTTATCTCGGCGGATGCGTCCGTATCCCGTAGGATCAGGGGGGTGAAAGGTGAGGATGGTGATAGCCGCGCCCTCTTTTTCATGCGCCGCCAGCATCATGCGCAGGGTCTCGGTGGTGATGAGGGGATGGTCCCCGAAGAGAGCGAGAACGGTTCCCCCTTTGCCCTCCAGGAGCTGGCAAGTCTGGAGAAGGGCGTGGGCAGTGCCCAACTGCTCCTCTTGTTCTACGTATGGATACTCGTCGCCCAAGGCCTGGCGCACCTCCTCGGCTCCATATCCCACCACTACGACCAGCCGACGGGGATGCAAGCCAGAGACAGCCCGAACCACGTGCTTAATCATCACCTCGCCAGCCACCGGGTGCACCACCTTAGGCCTCTTAGATTTCATACGTGTCCCCTGGCCCGCGGCCAGGATAACCGCTGATACCTCCATATCACCTCATGGGTTGCAAAAAGGCCGAGACCCCCACCACGCAAGAGGAGATGTCTCAGCCCATCTCAATCCGAGTTTCGTCTATTACTATCGGAATCGCCAGGAGCGTCTTCCATCACTACCTATTCCACCCGTGATCCAGGTGGAACTAAACATATTCTACCATATTTCGGCCCTCTGCGCAACCGCAGGGGAATCTGCTATAATGAGGAGCGATGGGAGATGGGACGAATGGGTAAATCTATCGTTCTCTATTCCCGAGCCACCTTTTGACCAGACGTGGAAGTGGCCCGGAGGGTCCTCAAAGGTTTGGGCCTCCCTTATCGGGAGATCGATATCGAGGCCGACGAAGAGGCAGCGGCCAAGGTGAAAAGGTGGACCGGCTTTTATAGCGTCCCCACCATCGTGGTGGCCGAAGGCGAAGGCCTCGACCCCGCTTTGCCCATCTCGCCCCTTCCAAAAGGAGCCAGCCCTCGCGGGGTAGACAGGGGAGGGATGATCACCGAACCCAGAGCCGACCAGTTGGTGACTTTCCTCCGCCGCCATGGTTTCCTATGAGTAGGATAGGTTAAGGGGGAAGACGTGACCCTTATCTTGGGCATCGAGACCTCTTGTGATGAGACGGCTGCGGCGGTGGTGGCCGAGGGGAAGAATATTCTCTCCAACATAGTGGCCTCTCAGGTCGAGATTCACGCTCGTTACGGAGGCGTCTTCCCCGAGATAGCCTCCCGCCAACATATTCGAGACATCCTCCCTGTCATAGAGGAGGCCCTCAGCCAGGCAAAGATGAGCCTGGGCAAAATAGATGGCATAGCCGTCACCATCGGGCCCGGCCTGGCTGGCTCTTTGGTGGTGGGGGTGAACGCCGCCAAGGGGCTAGCCTTGGCTTTGGACCTCCCCCTCATAGGGATAAACCACCTAGAAGCCCATATCTATACCATCTGGACACAAGAGACAGAGGTAGAGTTCCCCCTCCTTTGCCTCATCGCCTCCGGCGGCCACACCAACCTGGTGCTCATGACCGGGCACGGGGAATATCTGCCCCTGGGGCAGAGGCTGGACGATGCCGCGGGGGAAGCGTTCGACAAGGTGGCCCGCCTCCTGGGGTTAGGCTACCCTGGCGGCCCGGCTATCCAGGAGGCGGCCAAAGAGGGCGACTCCAAGGCCTTTGACCTCCCCCGGGCCTGGCTTCCAGGCACCTACGACTTCAGTTTCAGCGGCTTAAAGACCGCTGTCCTTTACCTCCTGCGGAAACTGGAAAGCCAAGGGGATGACCTCCCCATCCCCGATATAGCAGCCAGTTTCCAAGCGGCGGTGGTAGATGTCCTGGTGGAGAAGGCGAGGCTCGCGGCCCAAGAATATGGGGTGAAGCAGGTGCTTTTGGCCGGAGGGGTAGCAGCCAATACCCTCCTGCGCCAGGAGATGAGAGAGAGGGTAGAGGTTCCAGTCCTCTACCCTCCGCCGCAACTCTGCACCGATAACGCTGTGGGGGTAGCCGCGGCGGGCTGGTTCAGATTCCAGAGGGGCGAGAGGGCAGGCTGGGACTTGGACGTCGTTCCTGGCCTCAAGTTAGCATAGGCAAGGTTCTTAGAACGTACGTTCCTTGACAATGTTCGCTTGTTATGTTAAACTGTAATGGATTCGTATAATCAATAGTTAGGCGGTCCATCTAATTGGTGTTTGCGCACCTTGATGCAAGCACCACATGTCCATCGACGGGCCACTCGCGCGGGCCCTTGATGCGAAAGGAGATGGTCATCATGCGCCGTATTGCTCTGCTGGCACTGCTGGTCGTCGCTGTAGCATCGTGTAGGGCGGAGCGGGCTGTTGCGCCCCGGAAACCGGCCCCAGCCGCTGAGGTAGAGAGGACTGCGGCGGCCTTCGAAGCCGTTACCAGCGCCATGGTCGAGGCCTGGAACTCGGGGGATGTTGAGGTCGTCCGAGCCATCTATACCGACGACATTGTCCACCATGACGAGACCTCTTACGCCCACATCGTCGGGATCGAAGAATTCGCCGACATGGCTTCCACTGCCATGGCATTATTCCCATCGGTGCAGATACGCGTCGCGGAGTCGTTCATCGGCTCGGAAGACAGCCTGGCCGTATACGAATACTGGAACGTCACATTGGGCTACGTCTTCACGCAGGACGATCCTCTGGTGGATGTAGATCTCTTGGAGACCCGCGGCGATCGCATCTCGTACTGGACTGTATTCTACGGGCTGGACACCCTGGAGAAAGCGGCGGGGCTCGCAACCCCCGAGCGACTTGATGAGGCGAGGTCCTTGCTTTCATCGTACGGCTCGGCATGGTCGTCTGGGAAACCCCAGATGGTCGGTGACCTGTACGCACGCGACGCCGTACGAGAGGATACGATCTTCGGGGAACGTGCGGAGGGGCGAGAGGCGATCACGTCCTTCGCAGAGTCGTTCTTTGCCTGGTATCCGGGCGCACAGTGGAACCTTCTCCTTCCCTTCGGTGACGGGCGGGGAGATGCACCGGTGACGGGTGGTGTATACGCGATCAGGGTCAGCGGCCCCGGCGACCAACCCTGCGAGGTTCATGCCGCTGTGCTCCTCAAGACTTCTGACGGTGAGATCGTCCACGAGGCCTTGTACTACGGGGCCGACTCACTGATCAGCTGTGGCTGGGCGCGATAGGCCTGAGCCCGGAATAGCTATCCAAGCCGGCGGTC
>Ga0315312_1000134_pt1 | contig 117226 bp, 114 predicted proteins | sample TDP7_MG_FD_203629 | JGI IMG/M metagenome (GOLD analysis project Ga0315312, IMG submission 203629) | Freshwater sediment microbial communities from Lake Towuti, South Sulawesi, Indonesia - TDP7 | ecosystem: Environmental > Aquatic > Freshwater > Lake > Sediment | place: Indonesia: South...
TGCTGAGAACTTTTCACGGCTGCGACGGATCGCCTTGAACCTGCTGAAGCGTGAGACCACGGAAAAAGTGGGTATCAAGGCCAAACGGCTGCGGGCTGGCTGGGACGAAGATTATCTGCTCAAGGTGTTCACTGGCTGACTTTGCGATTGCCCTGCTCCATAACAGACGCATTCTTGACAGGTATTATCAAACGGGGTATCCTGAATTTTATTAAATGGTAATTGGTGGGAAAATGAGAATTCAGAATTCAGAATACAGAATACTGAACAAAGAATATTGTTTTGTGTCTTTAGTCTTGTGTCTCTTGTGCTTTGTAAGCTGCCCGGTGCGGTCAGAGGTTATAAGTCAGAAGTCCGTACAGAAGGCGCTTGCCGAATTTAACAAAGGGGCGGCTCTGCTTGAGCAGTACAGATACGCCGAAGCAGCGAAGGCCTTCGAGACGGTGTTGGCCCTTGCGCCGGATTGGAATGCGGCACGGTTTAATCTGGGCTTGGCCTATTTTAATCTGCAAGAAACGCCTGGCGGCAAGGACTATCTGAAAAATGCCCAAGAGGCATTTGAAGCCGTTTTGCGGTCGGACCCCAATCACCTTTATGCGCGATTTTGCCTGGGGCTCTACTGGCAACACTTCGGGCAGAACGAGAAGGCACTGGAATTCTTCCAGGCGGTGCATCAGGCGGATGCCACAGATCCTTACGTCACATACAAGTATGCAGAGGCCCTATTGAGCGTTGGGCGTAATGAAGAAGGTACGCGGATGCTTGAGAAGGTTATCGCGCTTGATCCGGGCTTTATCTCGGCGATATACAGATTGGCACAGGCTTACCAGCGCGCCGGGCAGCGCGAAAAAGCGTTGCCTCTTTTTGAACGCTTCAAAAAACTTAACGAGGCAGAACTCACCGGCGGCAGCTTCACCGTCCTGAAGGCCTACGGAACGGTGGGAAAATACTATACTGCTCTTGGCGCCGATAATCTACCCCGGCCGGCAATAGAAGCACCTCCGCCAGATCGTATTCTTTTTTCGCCGGAAGTGAAGTTGTTCCCCCAGAAAACTCAAAACTCAAAACTCAAAACTCAAAACTTCGCTGTCGGCGGCCTTCCCGGACTTGCCGCCGGCGACGTGGATGGAGACGGCGACATCGACCTACTCATTACTGGTTTAGGTGCAAATGGCACTACATCGCTCTGGATTAATAACGGCAAGGGCGAATTTTCGCACCATGCAACTATAGCCCAGCAGCCCCGCACCAATTCTCTTGGCGCGAAAGCTCCAGCCTATGAGCGGGTTGTGCTTGGGCCTACGGGTGGAATTGGTGCGGGGTCGCCCTGCTTCGGCGACGTGGATAATGATGGGGATATTGATCTCTGGCTGGGTTGTGCCGGCCCCGACCTTTATTTTGAAAACGATGGCAAAGGCAATTTTAGTCGAAAATTCGAAATTCCCGGCCAGAGGCCGGGCATCACATCCTGTGCCCGGCTTGTTGACCTTGACAGCGATGGCGATCTGGATTTCCTGGCATTTCGTACCACTGCTGCTCTGTTTAGCCCTGCCACCTGTGGGCAGGGCTTGCCCCCAGCACAGGTCCGGGGGCTAATCGGGGGGAGTGTCTACAACAATAATAGCGATGGTTCCTTCACCGACATTACTGAAAAGCTCGGTCTGGCGCTGGAAAAAACCGCTGTGGCAGCGGTCGTGTACGATGATTTCGACAACGACCGCGATTTAGATTTGGTGATTTTTCCTGTCAGTGGCCAGCCGCTCGTCTGGGTGAACGACCGGGCCTGGCAGTACCACATACTTAGCGCGGAAAAAACCGGGCTCTCAGTTACAGGAGTCTTTAGTGCAACTTCCGGCGATCCAGACAAGGACGGAGACCGTGACCTTCTTGTCTTTACAGATAAAGGGCTGCACCTTTTTCTGAATCAGGGCGGCTTTCGTTTCGCCTGTGACCAGAACTTTACGGATAGCTGCGGCCGGCTTGGCGGAACCGGCGGGCAGTTTGCGGACATGGACAATGACGGCGACCTGGACATCGTGATTGCCGATGCCTTCAGGCGCGACGGTGGCCGGGGGCCTGCGCTTCTGATTAACGACTCGCCCGCCATACTTGTGGCGGGTAAACCTCGAAACCGTTTCATAAATGCGACCGACCTCGACCCAGGAAATCTTCTGGCTGCAATCAAGACCAAAGGAAATGCCAGTTGCGTGGTAGCTGATTTTACCGGCGATGGAAGATGCGATATCCTGCTTGCCGCAGTTGGCGAAAAACCCATCCTGATTGAAAACGCAATGCCGGGCGGACATTGGATTGAAATCGACCTTCTCGGCACTCGCGGACAGGACAGAAAATCTCGCTCGAACAATTCAGGCATCGGTGCCCGCGTAGAGATCAAAACCGGCGACATTTCCCAGCAGTACGTGGTGGGATTACCGTCGGGACCAGTGGCTATGCCGCCATATCGGATTCATGCTGGGCTGGGCCAGTACACTGGGGTGGACTGGCTGCGCATAATGTGGCCTGACGCCGTCCTGCAAGCTGAACTGGAACTTCCGGCTGATCAAGTCATCACAATCACCGAGCTGCAGCGAAAAACTTCTTCCTGCCCGCACCTTTTTGCCTGGGACGGCTCGCACTTTGAGTTCGTATCCGACTTCGGAGGTATGGGAGGAATTGGCTACCTGATGGCGCCCGGCGTGTATTCCAAGCCCGACCCGACGGAGTATATACCGATTCCTAATCTTCAGGCTCGCGATGGTGAATATATCTTTCAGGTACTGGAGCCTGTGGAGGAAACGGTTTACTTCGATGAGGCTAAGTTAATAGCGGTCGACCATCCAGCGGGGACGCAAGTTTATCCGCACGAGATGATGGCCGTTAACGCTCCGCCACCGCCTTTTGAATTGTTCTGTTTCAAGGATATTATTGAGCCGGTGCGGGCCGTTGACCACCGCGGTATCGATGTCACCGAGCAAATACGCGCGATTGATCGGCGCTATGCCGGTGTCACTGACCTTAACCCGCACTTTGTGGGATTTGCCAAAGACCACTTCGTTGAGCTTGATTTCGGACAGCGTCTGGACGTATTGTCAGACCGATCACGAGTGGTGCTATTTCTTTATGGATGGGTTGAATATCCATATTCTGCGACCAACTTTGCTGCCAGCCAGGCAGGTTTGCGTGTGCATCCGCCGAGCATCCACGTTCTTCGCGACGGCGTATGGGTGGAGCTTCTTCACGAGGTCGGATACCCCGGCGGCATTCAGCACATGATGACCCTCGATGTAACCGGCAAGGTGCTGCCGAGCGATCAGCGTATTCGCATCGCCAGCAACATGGAGCTTTACTGGGACCGCATTTTCATAGCACCGATACTTGACTTTCTTTTAACCCCGGCCACTAGCCGGGGGCTAATAGTACAAGAAGTGCCGGTGGAAAGTGCAGACCTTCACTTCCTGGGTTATCCGCGAGAATATTCTCCCGATGGCAGGCAGCCGCATCTTTACGACTATGATAACATCGACCGGGCGGTGCCATGGAAAATTATGCAGGGCAATTACACCCGCTATGGTCAGGTAGGAGAACTTCTGGATGAAGCCGATGACTGCTATGTAATTATGGGCCGAGGCGAAGAGCTTACTCTGCGTTTCGCTGCCGATGCTTTTAGCCCGATCCCGGCAGGATACTGTCGGACGTTCATTCTTAAAACCGACAGCTTCTGCAAAGATATGGACCTTTACTCAGCGTATCCTGATACCGTGGAGCCGCTTCCTTTTCATTCGATGAGCAATTATCCTTATGGGCCGGATGAAAAGTACCCCGATGACCCAAAGCGGCAGCAATACCGTCAACGGTTTAACACCCGGCGTGTAGGAAAACTGGAAAGTGAAGGAAGCTCAATAGATGCATGGAAAATCAAAAATTAAAAATCAAAAATTAAAATTGTGGAAGCCTGGGAGCCGGGCCGACTTCCTTAATCCTTCGACCTTGCTCAGGACAAGTTTTGCATTTTGCAGTTTGATATTTGCATTTTCCTCTCAGGCATCAGGACCAGCTACTTCCAAAGCCCCTCCTTATGAAGCAATCGCTCAGCTTAAAGACGAGGAAATGCAACTGGCTCAGGAAATAATGAAAGGCTTTCCCAATAGTGACGATGCCTATGCCTTTATGGGCAACGTATACCGGATGCGCGGCAATTCCGCTGAGGCGAACAAATTCTGGGAAAAAGCCCTGCATATAAATCCATCCCGCTATGACCTCTACGACAATATGGCTGATGTTGCTCTGGAAAAGGACCAGCCCGAACAAGCAATAACGCTCTGGCGAAAAGCCTTAGAGATTAATCCTGCGATGTTCGGCGCGCACGGCAATATCGCTAAAGCGCTGATGAAACTGGGCAAACAAGGCGAGGCAATCAAAGAACTGGAGGAGGAGATCAAAATTTCGCCTGATTCGAGCCTCAGTCACTATCTGCTCGGACGAGGATATTTGCTGCAACAGGAGTACGAGAAAGCCAGAAAGTCTTTCGAAAAGGCGGTAGAGCTTCAGCCCAACTATACTCACGCACATTACGGACTTTTCACCGCCTATACCAGATTGAATCAGCCGGAAAAGGCCAAAGAGCATATGGCTATCTTCAATAAATTAAAGGCTGAGGATCTGAAGACTATCCGAGATCGTGACGGCATTATGGACCTGGAAATCTACCAGAAGCCTCTGGCAAAATCCTATATGGACGCCGAAAAACTCTATAGAGCCAAAGGTAACTTCCAGAAAGCTGAACAATTCTTAAAAAGAGCTTCGGAACTCGACCCCCAAAACACCTTGCCTCTGGAGAAATTGGGGTCCTTGTACTATATGACTAAGCGCATGCCCGAAGCGCTTGGGCAGTTCGAGAAGATAAGCCAAATGGACCCGAAGAATCTGGCCTGCTATGTGAATATTGGAACGATTTCAACCGAGCTGAGACAGCTTGATAAGGCTGAGCGGGCTTTTGGCAAAGTCATTGAGCTTGCGCCGCAGCAGTCTGTCGGCTACCGTGAACTTGCGCGTCTATACCTGCGAGCGAACGTAAAGCTGCTCGAAGCGAGGAAGCTCGCAGAAAAGGCAGTAGCACTGGAATCTCTCGGCAGCAACTATTTCGTGTTGGGCTGGGCTTGTGACATGAACCGCGACTCCACAGGTGCTCTCAAAGCGCTGGAGCGGGCAATGCAATTAGAACCGGGCAACTTGAATTACAAACAGGCCTATCAGCATATCAAGAGCAGGAAGTAAGATGGTCCGGGATGCAAAAATCAAAAGTCAAGCATCAAATTTGTGGAGTTGCCGTTGTGCGGCAATAAGTCCCTTACTTTTGAATTTTGCACTTTGCATCTTGAATTTGTGTGCCTCCGACAGCCCTATTGTACTTCGCGATGTCACTAAAGAAACCGGCATTACTTTCGTGCACACCGATGGTAGCAGCGGTCAGCGCTACATAGTAGAGACGGTAAGCGCAGGCTTAGCACTTCTTGATTACGACAACGATGGTGACATAGACATATATTTCCTCAACGGAGGAGCACTAAAAGGAACGAACTTCAAAGTCCCACCGAAAAACGCTCTTTATCGCAACGAAGGCAACTGGAAATTCACCGATGTTACTGAGCAAGCAGGCGTGGGTAACACGGGGCACGGCTTGGGCGTCGCGGCAGGCGATTACGATAATGACGGAGACTTAGATATTTATGTGAATAACTACGGGCCGAACGTCCTTTACCGCAATAACGGTGACGGCACCTTTACTGATGTAACAAAATCGGCCGGCGTAGACGCCGGATATAAAGTGGGAGCAGGTGCCTGTTTTCTGGATATGGATAAAGATGGCGATCTGGACCTTTATGTGTCTAACTATGTTGATTTTACTTACGAAAAACATGTCCCGCGGACGTCAAGCGGCTTTCCACTGTACGTAGGTCCTCGCCTTTATGCTTTTGAACCAGATATTCTGTATCGCAATAACGGGGACGGCACATTCACAGACGTCAGCAAGCTTTCAGGCGTGGGAAACTCTTTTGGATCGGGCATGGGCACGGTCTGCGCCGACTATGATAACGATGGTGATACCGATATTTTCGTAGCCAACGACATGGCTGGAAATTTTGCTTTTGTCAATGACGGCACAGGAAAATTCCAAGAACTGGGATTGCTAATGGGCTTCGCCTATAACCTGGACGGCATGGAGCAGGGAAGTATGGGAGTCGATTGCGGGGACTATGACAACGATGGATGGTTGGATTTTTACGTGACTTCCTATCAACAGGAATACGCCAGTCTATACAGGAATCTCGGGGGGCTGGGGTTTGAAGATGTAACGATGACAACTGGGGCTGGCGCAGGCACACTTCACAACGTAACCTGGGGCTGCAGCTTCGTAGATTTTGATAATGATGGGGATCGTGACATCTTTGTCGCCTGCGGCCACCTGCAGGACAATATTGAGCTTTGGGACGATAGGTCTACGTATCTGCAACATAATATATTGTATATGAACACGGGCGACGGAAAGTTTGTCGATGTGTCGGATGCAAGCGGTGATGTCCGCAAGGGAAAGCACAGCGCAAGAGGCGCGGCCTTTGACGACCTGGACAACGATGGTGACATCGACGTGGTCATTCTGAATTCTCGCCAGGGGCCTACTATCCTAAGAAACGACTCGCCCACTAAGGGACATTGGCTGCAAATTCGTCTGCGGGGCGTCAAAACTAATCGCGACGGCGTAGGCGCCCAAGTCAGAGTCACGGCAGGCGATTTGAAGCTCTTAGATGAAGTTCATAGCGGTCGTGGTTATCAAAGCCACTATGGGATGCGTCTTCACTTTGGATTAGGAAACCGCACCAAAGTTGACCGTATCGAGGTGCGCTGGATCGGCGGCGGAGTCGATGTGTTTGAGAATATCGCCGTGGACCAGCTCATAACGCTCACCGAAGGCAGCTCAAAAATAGATGAAAAATTCAAAAATCAAAAATAAAAAAACAAAACCCGTTCCTTCGACAAGCTCAGGACAGGCTCTGAGCCGGGTCGAAGCCCGCCTGCCGGTCGGGCAGGGATTGATAAATTCCCCGTTGGCAGCCCCGCACCAATTGAGCTCTGTTGAATGTTATCAAGCTTACGGAGGTTTTTGGACCTCTCTCTGGCGGTCAATTGGTGCGGGGCTAATCGTTTGCGCAGTGGCCGTGGGACGAAAGGCCCCCGCTTTCGCGGGGGTGTCCGCTTGGGGATCCCTTACGGGAGACGAGCGACGAGTAACCAGCGATGCACCGGCAGCTCGGCAAGGAGCTATGGAGGGTTCCCGCAAAGCGGGGGCCCAACAAGAAACTGCTGCGTTGAAAAAAGAAGAGATAGAACTTGCCCAGACACTGCTGCAACAGTTTCCTGACAGCGAGGACCCCATCGTGCTAATGGGCAATGTCCAGTGGAGGCACGGTAATGCTGCCGAGGCACTAAAATTCTGGCAGAAAGGCCTGCAACTAAATCCCAAGCGGGCCGACGTCTACAAGGCTATCGGCTGGTTCGCCATGGGAAAGGAACAGTACGAGCAAGCGATCGCACACTGGCAAAAAGCCCTTCAGATCGACCCGCAAACCCGCGGCGTGCACAATAGCATCGCCCGCGCACTGATGGGGTTAGGCAGACACGCTGAAGCTATCGAAGAATTGCACAAGGACATCGAGGTATCCCCGGCTTCTGCGTCTAGCCACTTCTTGCTCGGCCAAGAATACTTGCAGCAGCAAGAGTACGAAAAGGCCAAAGCCAGTTACGAAAAGGCAATATCGCTTCAGCCTGACTTTACGAATGCCTATTATGGTCTTTTTACTGTTTGCGCAAGACTGAACCAGCACGAAAAAGCACAAGAGTATATGGCCATCTTCAAGAAGCTTAAAGCCCAGGATATGAAGGTTCTAAAGGATCGCAACGATGCCTTCAACGACCTGGTCGACATGCGTAGGGGCGCAGCCGATACTTACATGTACGCCGCGAAGATATATCAAGGCCGGGGCAACACGCAAAAGTCTGAACAGCTCTTGAAAAGGGCAGCGGCGCTTGATCCGAATAATACGGTATATCTCATGGAGCTGGCGTCTCTATACGGCACGAGTAACCGCTTATCGGATGCACTTGCGATGCACAAGAAGATTAGCGAACTAGAGCCGAATAATCCGGTCTGTCACTTGAATATTGGGGTTTTATCCGCCCGGCTAAAACGGTTCGCCGATGCGGAAGCAGCCTTTACAAAGGCGATTACTCTGGCACCGGAAAGCTCAGCCGGGTATCGCTCGCTTGCTCAGTTGTATCTTGAAACGGGCACAAAGCTTCCGCAGGCCAGAGAGCTTGCAGAAAAAGCAGTGGCACTGGAACAGGTCGCGCCCAACTACTTTGTGCTAAGCTGGGCCTGCGACAGAAACGCAGATACAGCCAGCGCGCTTTTGGCTATAGGAAAGGCTCTGGAATTGGACCCGGACAATCCGAGATACCAGCAAATGTACGAGGCTATCCAGTCCCGTAAGGAATCCCCAAGCGGAAAAAGGAGCTCCAAGCGATGAAAGAGCTCATCGCCGCGGCAATGCTGGTATTATATGGGCTTTCCAGTGCACGCGCTGGCAGTCCCATTCTGCTTCACGATGTCACCAAGGAAACCGGAATAACGTTCGTACACACCGACGGAGGCTCCGGCCATCGCTACATAATGGAGACGGTAACTGCTGGACTGGCACTTTTCGATTATGACAACGACGGCGATATAGACATCTATTTTCTGAACGGCGCGCCCCTTAAGGGAACAAACCCCTCAGGGGCAACGAACGCACTTTATCGAAACGAGGGCAACTGGAGATTCACCGATGTCACAAAACAAGCCGGCGTGGGTGACACCGGGTACGGCCTGGGCGTGGCGGTCGCCGATTACGATAATGATGGAGACCTGGATATTTACCTAAATAACTACGGCCCGAATGTCCTGTACCGCAACAACGGCGACGGCACCTTCACCGATGTGACAAAAAAAGCTGGCGTGGAGCTTGGCGACCACGTCGGCGCGGGTGCCAATTTCTTGGACATGGATAAAGACGGCGACTTAGACCTGTTTGTAGCGGAATATTTAGAATTCTCCTACGATAAGCACGTTTTGACTGCGACCAGTGGCTTTCCTGTGTATGCTAATCCGCGTTTTTACCAGCCTGTGCCGAACAATCTCTACCGCAACAATGGCGATGGTACATTCACAGATGTCAGCAAGGGAAGCGCCATAGCAGACCATGCAGGCTGGGGCATGGGAACCGTATGCGCTGACTACGATAATGACGGCGATACGGACATCTATGTCGCTAACGACGTTAGTGCAAATTTTCTCTTCCAGAACGATGGCACCGGCAAGTTTGAGCAAGTCGGGCTTATCACCGGCACCGCCTATGATCTGCACGGCGATGAACAGGGCAGCATGGGCGCGGATTGCGGCGATTACGACAACGATGGCTGGCTGGATCTCTACGTTACTTCGTACCAGGGCCAGTTAGCCACCCTATACAAGAATCTCGGAGATGGCACATTCGAAGATGTCACCCTCAGGACCGGCGCAGGGGCCGGAACCCTGCCAAATGTGACGTGGGGCTGTAGTTTTGTCGATTTCGACAACGACGGTGACCGCGATCTCTTTGTCGCCTGCGGGCACCTGCAAGATAATGTTGAGCTTTACGACGGTACCAGTACTTATTTTCAGCCGAATATACTGCTGTTGAACACGGGCGATGGAAAGTTTGTCGATGTATCAGATATTAGCGGTGATGTCCGCAAGGGAAAGCACAGCGCCAGAGGCGCGGCCTTTGACGACCTGGACAACGATGGTGACATTGACGTGGTCATTCTGAATTCTCGCCAGGGGCCTACTATCTTAAGAAACGACTCATCCACTAAGGGACATTGGCTGCAGGTTCATCTTCGCGGCGTCAAAACCAACCGGGACGGCGTGGGAGCCCAGGTCAGAGTCACAGCAGGCGACCTAAATCTATTGGACGAAGTTCACAGTGGCCGTGGCTATCAGAGCCATTATGGGATGCGTCTGCACTTTGGATTAGGAAGCCACAATAAGGTTGACCGTATTGAGGTCCGCTGGATCGGCGGCGGAGTGGATGTTTTTGAGAATATCGCCGTGGACCAGCTCATAACACTCACCGAAGGAAGTTCAAAGCAAATTCCCAATCCTAAATTCTAAATCCTAAACAATCTCAAAATCCAAAGTTCAAATGCTCAAACCTTGACTTTTGAATTTTGTATTTTGGTCATTTGGATTTGTTTAGTGCTTAGAATTTAGGATTTAGTGCTTAGAATTTATCCTTTGGCACCACACGGCCGTTTCTTATTGTGCCCAGGCAAGGGCGCCGGCAGTTGCTGCCGAGTGGGTCCCATTGGATGCTTCCGGTGATACCCTGCCAGCCCGATTGTTCCCTTACGGCATCGCAGATGCGCACACGATTGAGCCCGGCCTTCCGTATGGCAGCAACAAGAAGATTAACAGCATCATAAGTGTACGCGGCGAGATAATCGGGCTGCTGTCCAAACCGGCGGATAAATTTATCTTCAAAACCCTGCCCGTCCGGCAGGCGGGTCTTTGACGCTGCGCTACCGGCATAGAGCAATGGAAAAACCACGCCATCTGCTGCCTTGCCAGCTTGTTCTATAAAACTGCGCCGGCCCATACATGGCCCGCCGAAGATACGCCCTGTGCAGCCTTTTTCTCGAACAGCACGGACAAGATGTGCGCTTGGCTGCGCACCGGCAACCAGGACCAGAGCATCTGCGCGGATGTCTACGATTCGCTGCGCCAGTTCTATGATGTTCCTCTTGCTGGGATCAAACTCGTAGTGGTAGAACGGTGCCAGGCGGTGCTGAGCAAAATGCCTGAGAAGTTCGACCGTGAAAAGGTGCGAATCATGGTCCACAGCCGATACAAGTATAAACGGCTTGTCTCCAACTTGTGACATAATCGCCTCAGCTAAAACCGGCGCCTGCAGATGGTCCTGCGGAAGGCATGAAAACATCCAAGGCACATTGGCACAATTGGCCGTCCTATCTGTGCTTACTGGGCTGAGAAGGGTAAGCCGAGCCTTTGCCACCACCTGCTCTGCCAGATGTGTTGATGGCCCGTCGATGCCGCCGATAATAGCCCAGACGTTGTGCACATAAACCATGCGGGTCACCTGCGTGACGCCCGAACCCCAGGGACTGTCCGACCAGCCCGGCACCAGACGGAACGTCAGGCCATTATATCCGCCCGTCTGATTAGCCTCCTCGATGGCCAGGCACGCCGCATTCCACATGTCGCCTCCTTCCGGATGGGACGCAGTGCTCGGGCCAAAGTATCCTATCGCCACTTCCTTTACGTCAGTGGCAGGAGGAATCTCGCGTCCAGAGCCGGCGTAATACGTTTGGCGACTTCGAGCGTCAAAAAATGGACGCCGGACTTGATTGTCGGCTGCCCAAGCCGTTAAGGATGGGACAAAGAGTATAAAAGTTATGCCTATGATCCTACGCATGTCTGGCAAGTGCCTTTCGCAAACGCCGCCCAAAGTTGATTAGTGAATTGGTAACTAATCTGCTAATCCGCTAATTCCCTAATTCACTGATTGCTATCCCGTGGACGAACGTAACCTCGTGGTACTTTTAGATCCTCTCTGGAGTAAAAATTCCATCGGCTATTTTCTCGCTTTGCCAGATAAACTTCACCAACATCGTCATGACATGCGCTGAATACAATCTCACCGGTCACGCCTTTCCAGGGTTTGGTTCTGTATGCCAGGATATCGCGTATTTTTGCTCTATTAAGACCGGCCACCTGGATGGCCCAAATCAGCATATTCATCCCATCGTAGGCGTGTGCGGCATAAGTCTCGGACTCTTCGCCAAAACGTTCGCGAAAATCCTTGTGGAATTGTTCGAGTCTGGGGTTTTCGCTTGTGGGGTCCCACGGATAGGCGCAAATCACGCCTTCTGCGTTTGGACCGGCCACTTCGACGAATTCATCGCAGACACAACGGTCACACGCAAAATATGGCTGTTGCATTCCCATAGCACGCATTTGATTAAGGATCATTGCGCCATCGCGAGCATCGCCCCAATGTACAATCGCGTCGAGATTTTCTGCCTTTAGCCGCTCCAGTTGTAGCGAGAAATCGGTTGTTCCCAGACTGTAAGCCATCTCCAGGATTATCGGGTGGCCCAGACGCCGGCTGCCATCGTTGATCTCGCGGACCCCAAAGCGGCCATAACGGTTGCTGGCGCGAATGATGCCGACACGGCTGAGATTGAGTTTTCTATACATATAATCGACGAGCAGATAACTTTGTTGACGGTCGTCACCAATACAGCGGAAGACCCATGGGATGTTGGTCTCGATGAAGGTGGGGTCTGTGTCCCCAGAGTTCATCATGGGTATCTCAATCTTAAGCGCCACGCGGATAGCGATGTGGCTATTTGCCCCGTCGATTGTGCCCAGGATAGCCCAGACCTCATCCTTGTATGCCATTTTGATAATTTCGTTGCCGGATGAACCCCACAGGCCGTTGTCGTTGCTTACAACCATCTCGAAGGGAATACGATGAATTTCGCCCCCACTTGTCGGGGTCGGACGGTATCCCCCTCTTGCATTGGCCTGCTCGATGGCCAGTCGTGCCCCCTGCAGCATCTTGATTCCCAAGACCTCCTCATGGCTTTTGCCGCCCGTGGCAACAGAAACTGTGGACATAATCGGACCAATAAAGCCGATTTTCACGGTATCCAGATGCTGCGGCTCAGCAATCGCCCTGCCGGCACCAGTGTACTCGATTTGCAGCAAAAAGTGCTCTTTGTGGGGCTTTACATGGCGAAATGGCTCGACATCCTGCGAGGTTTTCGCGTAGATTTGGTCTTCTCGCAGCCCCAGGTCGGGGACCTGGTAGGCGTTGACCGAGTTGATCTTTTTGAGAGCTTCAGCTGTTTCACGATCAAGGTCGAATATAGCAGGCTGCAAATCTTCTGCTATTCTTTGATTGTCTACAGCACAGGAAAAGAAGTTCAAAAAGCAAAATGCAAAACTTAAAATTAATGAATTCATTGTCGTAATTCCACAATTTTAATTTTTATTTTTTGTTTTTGAATTCATGGGAAAGCCAGGCTGGGTTTTCTTTGACGCCAGCGTAGTAATCTTGACCTATGCCCCAGCCCAGTCCCTTGCCGGTGCCCACCCATATATCGTTGCCGTCGACGTCCAGACTGATGATGAAGTTGTGTGGGACGGCCTTTTCCATATCCACCGTTGTCAACAGCTTTCCCGCCTGGAAGACCTGGGCTTTACCCCGCAAGGTGTTAGGATCGCGGGTGTAGGTAACCACACTTTCAGTGGGAAAGTCTGCGACAACGCCCAGGCCCTTGTCCATAGCGAAGTAGCATTCGTTGGCACTACGGGCTTTGACATTGTTGGTAAAGTCGCTGGGTAGGCCAGTTTCGTGAGCGTAGAATCCGCGCCAGTGCCGGCCATCGTAGCGGCTATTGCCAAAATATGTTGATATCCACAGCACATCATCGACAGAGCTTGCCCCGGTAGTGATCACGTGAATAATGCCATCGTCGCGGTAAAGGTCGATTTCCATCTCACCATCGGGGTCGAGGTAAACCTTCCAGGTCTCTTTCTTGCAGTCAAATTCCAGACAGCCGCTGCCCCAGACGGCAAGATAAATCTTGCCCTTTCCATCATAACATACTCCATAATTCCAGATCTCTTCCATAGGGGCATTTTTTTCGGTGAATATCGTCCATTCGCCGGTTACGGTATTGTACCTGCTTGCGCCTGCAGTTGTGGCAACCCATACATTGTCGTTTTCGATCGCTATTCCATAGACGACGTCGTTGACCAGACCACTATTTAGCTGATGCCAGTGGTCGAAACGTCCGCCGCTAAATCGCGCAAGGCCGCCGCCGAAAAGGCCGATCCAGAGGTCGCCGGTTTTGGGGCTTACCTCCAGCGCCGTGACCACTCGCCAGGGCAGGCCATCCTGCTCTTTCCACGATTCTATTTTGCCGGTTTTTTTATCTATTCGTGCCAGGCCGTTTTCGGTGCCGACCCAAACCTTGAGGCCATCGGCTTTGACGGCAAAAATATGGTCGTTGGGAAGCCCGTTCTCAACGGTGAAGTGCTTCCACTGCGTATAAACGTAAGGAAACCCTGCCCGAACATCGGCAGGCGGGTTTTGCATACTTGATATTGCCAATGCAATTACCAAATATTTCATGGTGATTCCTTCTCCTTTACGGCAATTATAACGTTTTGAGATATTCGATCAAGTCATTAAGCTGGTCTTTGGTCATATCATTGGTAACACCATGTTTGTCATTAGGGTTATATCTTGTCCAGATTTCTTCCAGCGTTTCGGCAATCCCGTTGTGCAGATACGGGGCTGAGTCGTAGATATTGTTGAGGTGCGGGGTATCAAACTTCCCCTGACGGTCCAGCCGCTGCCTCGTGCCGACATCATGTAGCTGGCGATCCGTGAAAAGCGGCGGCAAATGACACGTGATGCACCTGTTCTCCTTTGGAATGATACGTCCGTCGTTGGTCACGGTTCGCTCAAATATCAGCTTTCCGCGACGCTGCGCTTCAGTAAGCTCTGCCCCCAACGGTCGGTAGCGATTTGGTGGCCGAGGAATGGTGCAGATGTAGTTGTCCACGGCTGAAAGCTCCTGGGGTGTGAACGGCTGGAGCCGGGTGAAAAAAACTGACAGCCGGGGTCCACACTGCCTCGATAGGCTTGGGTTTGTCCCTTCCCATTTGAACGGCGCCGTATCAAGGATCCCTCGCAGCGTGCGGTTATCCACGGGGCTGACCCCGATCCCATCCGGCTCGATATCGTATGTGATGCCGTCTATGTGGCCGCCCGGGTGACATGAATGGCACGAAAACTGTCGATGAAACGTAATTTTCGCACTGTGAAAGAGACGCTCACCGTAACGGGTCTTGGCAATTTCGGTAGGGCCACCGAGATCGATCCGCGCCACTGCCTCACGCCGCTCTATGTCAATGACCGTCAGCGAATCGTCCAAGGCACACACCACATAAGCGGTTTTACCATCTGGAGTAATCAAAAGACCACGGGGACTTTCACGTGTCTGGATATGCGCGATCACAAACTCCGTAGGCTTACCCGTATGGTTGGGCAAGATATGTTCTCGTTCGTACGGCGTTGCGGCCTGCAGCATGCCGATAAGTTTTGGCACATCGATGACAGCAATGCGATCTGTGCTTGTGCTTGTTACCAGCGCAAGTTGGCCATCGGGCGTGAAAGCTACATCGGTTGGGTCAGGGAAGCACTGGCCGGGCTCATCGAGAAGCACTTGATCGACTCGGCCGTCCTTCCACATAATCCCAAGCCCATTGGTGATCGTCCAGCCCTGCAGCAGTCGCGTCATAGGCACATTGCTCTTAGTGCGATTAAGCGTGACGAAAGCGAAATCACCGCTCGGATGCCAGGCAACGCCCTGAAGAAGATTCGCGCCGCAAATATGGTAACGCTCCTGGACGACAGCCCGCTCGGTATCAATCACCGTCACCTCCGAGAGAAGCTCCGTTCGGAACGGCACGAGCCGCGACAGGTTATTGCTGACAAAAATCCGAGAGCCATCGGGCGAAAGTGCCAGCGACCAAGGGTTGCGACTCGTGGCGAGCCGTTTGATTTCCCTCATAGTGGGAATCTGGACAACCGATATGCTGTCCGAAGATGTATTACAGACATAAAGATACTTTCCAGCACGGTCGGTCAAGATGCCTCGCGGCTCATCGCCAACCGGTAACGTCTGAACCACTTTGCAGTTTAAGACATCGATCACCGCGATACTGTCATCAAGCCAGTTCGTCACATAGGCGCGTGCGCCGTCAGGGCCAAAGGCGACATCAATGGGATGACGCCCCACCGGAATCTCGGCAATCTTCTGGTTCGTGAGCGTATCGATTACCGCGACGCTATGCGACGACTCACAGGTGACGTACAGTTCTTTGCCGTCGGGGCGCAAGGCCAGATTCTGTGGCGTTTTGTACTGCACCGTTCCAGCAGCTTTGAGTGGCTCAGTCGGATGAGCAATTTTTTTCACAGCCTCGTCAAAATCGAACGGTTTACCGTGCGCGTTCCGGTGACATTCCATGCAGGACTCGCGCGTTACTTCTTTAAGCCCGGCTGCTTTGGCAGCGCGTGGGTCCCGCATTATAGCCTCGGCGTAGTAATTGCTACCGGCACCGTGACACGCCTCACAGCCGACACCCTCGTACATAGAAAAGGATTCGATAGGACCTGATACCGGCTTATGGTAAGCGGTTGTGTGACACGCAAGACAAGCCGGACTGGCTTGTGGATCATCACTGATGACTTGCTCTTTGGCCATTTTGTACGCTTGCTCGGTAGCCAGTATCGCATACGCACGGGCATGGGCACTTAGACGCCATAAACTGTACTGGTAACCCATCGCCGCGCTCTTGTGACAGACGGCACAGGTGAGAACCCCAATGTACGTGGGCTGGCCCCCTTGCGGAGCGGTCGCGGGCAGAACTTGTTGCGGTGATTTATGTTGAAAGTCTTTGGGCGTAAGATGGGCAATATCCTGCAAGGCCTTCGTCATGTTAAGCTTAGGCAGATTATGAACGGCAACATGCGAGCCTTTCACCTGGTGACAGCTCATGCAGTCCTGCACGGTAGGCATCACCAGGCCCGCTCCTTCCGCTGCTGCGCGATTCATCATAACAGCTTCATCCATGTATTCACTTCCGGGGCCGTGACATTTCTCACATTGAACGCCTTCCTCGGTGAAAAACCCTTCATCTTTCTCCCAGGCTTCGGCATGGGCGCCCGTAGCGTGACATCCCAAGCACATTGGTGATTCCTGCGGTTCCTGTGGAATGCCGCTTAACTGGGCTATTTTTTTGGCTTCCGGTTTAGATAGGACTGCATAGGCTGTGGCGTGTTTAGAAGCCAGCCATCGGCTGAATTGGTGGCCCATGCTTTTTCTCTCATGGCAAGTTGCGCAGGTCCTTACCCCGACATATACAGGATGTTTCCGAACGCCTTCCGCAGCCCAAAGTGGAGTCAGAAGACAGAAGACAGAGAACAGAAGGCAGAATTTCTGCCCTCGGTTGTCCGTCGTCTGTCCTCTGTTTTCAACTGGGTGACTACTCATTTTTCCGTTCCTGGACCACGGTAAGAATCTGGTTTGCTTTCACGTTTGTAAGTCTGGTGGTTCGCTTATCTGGCCAGCGGATTTCAACTACATCTGCCTGGGCGGCTCCACCGAGTCCAAAATGACACCGCGGGTCGGCCTGGGAAAGATAGCCCTTCACCGGAATCAGATCCTGTAACTGGGTTAGCGAGCCGGCCTGCCCTGAGCTTACCGAACGGGTCGTGACAGTAACACGTGCGCCAATCGCATCGGTTTTGCCTCCTGGCAACTGTGCTTGGATGATGAGCCAGTTGTTGTGGTTGCCGCCGTCGTTTCGCAATAGGCGCGCCCGGTCGTTGAGATTGATCACTAAAAGGTCAAGGTCGCCGTCGTTATCATAATCGCCGTATGTGGCGCCGCGTCCTACGTATTTTTGTTTGAAGTAGTCGCCGGAAATTTTTGCCACATCGACGAAGTTTCCGGCACCATCGTTTCGCATAAGCACATCTTCTTCCGGATACTCGTGATGAGCATCGCCATTGGCGATAAAAACATCCAGATAGCCGTCACAGTCGTAGTCAAATAGAATTCCGCCCCAGCCGGTATACTGACCGCAGACGACAGCCAGGCCGGATGAAGCGGTGCGATCCTCGAAATAATCCTTGCGATTCATCAAAAGACATCCGTATCCCATATCAGGAATGTACACGTCGAGCCAGCCATCACGCTCGATGTCACCGACTGCCGGTCCCATCGAAGAGACACCCTGGCCGCCTTCGCCAAAAGCCAGCCCCATCGCAAGGCCCTCCTCTTCGAAGGTGCCATCGCCTTTGTTTCTAAAGAAGTAGTTTTCCATCGCGTCGTTCGGAACATAGATGTCCAGCAACCCATCATTGTTTAGATCGGCAGCGGTTGCACTCATAGCACGTCCGTTTGGCCGATATACGCCTGCCTGCTTGGTGACATCAGTGAAAGTGCCGTCACCGTTATTACGGTAAAGTGCATCGGGCTGCCCGCTGTAGCTAAGCGGCCCCGGATAGCCCGCCGCCGCATAGAAGGAGCGGAACTTGCCACTGTCGTACTGTAGATAATTCGCCACATAAACATCGAGGTCACCGTCAGCATCGTAATCGAACCAGACCGCCGAAAGGCTCCAGTTGGGATTTGCCAGCCCGGACTGCTGCGATATATCTGTAAACGTCCCATCGCCGTTATTGCGGTAAAAAACGTTCGGCCCATAGTTAAGCACATAGAGGTCTAGGTCGCCATCGTTATCAAAATCCGCCGCCGAGCAGCCAACTCCATAGTGTTCTTCATCACCAACGCCAGCATCTTTCGTGACGTCCGTGAATGTTCCGTCGCCGTTGTTTCGATACAAAGCATTGCTCAGTTTGCCCCTGAGACTGCGGCCACGATTGTCGCTTGTCTCTTTTAGCCAGCAGCCGTTGACGAAATAGATGTCCAGCCAGCCGTCACCATTGTAGTCGAAAAACATTGCACCGGCGCCTGTGCCCTCGACGATATTGCTCAGCTCAAAATCACCAAAACTGTGTTTGAATTGAATTCCCGCTGCGTCGGTAACGTCGGTAAAGACCGGCAGCTCCGATGGCAGTGCGCCGGCACCGAGAACCTGACTAAAATTCAAAATGCAAAATGCAAAATGCAAAAATAAAGAAGTCACTGCGTCAAAATGACAATTCCGCAATTTTGATTTTTTATTTTTAATTTTTGAATTCTCCTTCACCATAAGGCTCCCATATCAATCCACTCTACGAAAGTTCGCTTTTCATCCTCGGTCAGGGCTGTGAAGGGAGCCGGTGGCATTTGTCGAACCTGCTGGGGCGAATAAGTTGCGTCCCACGGTCTGGAAGTATTACGCCCAAATATGTGCCATATAAGCGGGCTTGTTCGCGATCTTCCTGGATGAACGTATTTCCCACTTTGAAGTTTTAAGTCTTGAGTTTTGAATTTTGAGTTTTCGTGGCACCGAGCACACTTAGCGGCGATAATCGGCATTACATCAAGTCGGAAGTCAACGGTTCTCCTTCGCTCGGCAGGTAAAGTCAGCTTGATTGATGGGCTAGTGACAGCGCTGACTAAAACATTCTCCGGCGTCAGTTCGCCATCCTCGTGACAGCCGATACAGCCTCTGGGTTCATGATTCTTAACCCATATCCAGCCACAACTTCGCAGAGCCATACCGTCAGCATCCAGAGTCTGCAGTTCGATAGCAGTATTGGCCGGCACTTCAATATTGAAAGAGCCATCCTTTTCTACGTCAATTTCACCAAGAATACGCCTTTGTGCTAATGGCAGTTTAGCCCCGGCCACTGGCCGGGGTACCCCCGCCGAAAGGCGGGGGCTAACCGACCGCCCTCGCGGGCGGTTGAGTTTTGAATTTTGAGTTTTTACTGCAATGCCCTCAAGCACACGGAGACGCCTTACCGTACCGGCAGGCATCCATTCTCTATTTTCAAGATCAGAAATATAAACGTTCAAACAGTACAGCTTACCGTTAGGGTCCTCCTCAGCCACCGCGCTGGAACGCCCATCGGGTTCGCCGCGTCGATATACCGCTTTGGCTTGTATATCGTGATAGTCCGGATTATCAAATATCATTTCAAACCGCCCGGTGTAAAGATCTAACCGATAGACACCGTGCGTATCACTGCCATCCGCTGATCGGCGTGAGATCAGAACCGTACCGTCTGGAAGCGGCGAAGGGCTGTGGAAAAGACTCTCAGAGTCTCTGGTAATCGGCCGATAGGAGTGAAGCGGCCTTCGCAAGGTTACACATGCAAGCTGGCCTGCCCCATCCCATGGGACCTGGTCAGCTTCGACAAATACGACCAAGCCCTTTGTTGTGACACAAGACATGTGCTTTACCCGTTCACCCTCATCTGCGCAGAACGCTGCATAATCCGTGCCATCAATGTTGACGCCAAAGAGGGCAACACGCCCCAGCGGCCCGCGGTTCAGCCTTGCCCGTTGCCAGGCAGCAAATAGCAGACGCCCATCCGGCATGATAAGCGGATCCATATCGCTGGAGAGGTTGAATGTAAGCCGACGAAGGGCTGAGCCATTGAATTTGCATGAGTAAAGATTGGTGGCCGGCATAACTCCACTTTCATTCAAGATACCCTTCTGAGAACCTACAAAAGTTATCTGGCGATTGAGAGTAATCATGTCAGCCCAGCTCTCTGATACCTCTTGCGAGCCGGTAGGCGTTGTCTGGTTTTTGGGCTTGGGGGGAGCGATCGTATATAGCGGTGGCTGATAACAAGGGCTTCGGCAGTTGCCTATATAATTAGTGATTCGTTTGATATTTGACCCATCTATCGCCATTTCGTAGATGCTCCACTTATCGTCGGGCGTCCTTTTTCCGGCAAAGAGAATATGCGAGGCATCGAACGATATTTCTGGGTCGCACGCACTGTAAAAGCCATTGCTAAGCAACTTTATGGAGAGGTCCGGGTATGCCATAATAATGCGCGCACCCTCACCAAAGTCTGCCCGCAACATTCCGCCGGCTACCGGTCCCTGCCGCTCAGCCTCAGTTCCGACAGGAAGTTGGGTAACGATAAAGGCACTTTCGAGAGGCGGGCGTGAAGATGCCGATGGGTTTATGCTCTGGCCCGGAACCTGTGCCCTAACTGAGCCTGTTAAAAGGGCTGAACATAAGGCCAGCACTGAAATTGACGATTTTAACTGCACTCGACCTCCTCTTTGCTCCGGAGTACGCAGCACGAACATGTTTATCTTGCGCGAATCGCATCTACCTCAATCTCAAATAGCAATTCATCTCGGCAGATGTCGTTTTCCACAATCACAGCAGGGAAATGCTCAAGACCATTTTCCACACAGTATTTCTGGAATATCGGTGCGTCCTTGGCATGTTTGAAGTAGGCCAGCGCTCGCTTAACATTGCCCCAGCCCATGTCGCGGGACTCCAGGATCGCGTAGACTACTTTCATCGTCAGTTTTACTTGGGCCTCCGGATCGTCTACATGCGCCGTTTTGCCGCTCGGGTCTATGCTGGCGGTGCCGGAAACGTACAATCTGTTATGATCGGGCAGCTCAAGTTCCACCGCTCGGCTGAAGGAGCTGCCGTATTCCGTGGCGGAGTCCTGGAGCGGCGACGGCACAGCAAAGGCTCGTACACCCTTGCTTAAAGGCTTGACAGCCAGCAAACCGCCCGCCAGTGCAGCACCTTCAGCATTACGGCCCCCCACGCCCGTGCTCGCGGGCAACAGGGCCTCAAAAACCCGCTTCTTGCGGAAAAAATCGTTGCGAACCTGGTTAAACTGGTCATACCAGTCGAGAATGTTGTCATTATAGAACCAGGTCCGTATCACATGGCTGAATTCCATGCCGTTTTGCTGCAGCACCATGTCCATCTGCTCGAATATCTCAAACGTCTGCTCGCTCGGCGACTTTGAAGTTTCCTTCGGCAGCAAACCACCCAGCCGGCAGTACCGCGCATAATCATCCTCGAACACACTGCCTATTACTCTGCCGTCCAACTCCAGAGACTTAACTGCCGGCCCTGAAACGGACCACAGATGCGTACCGCACAGACCTGTGTCGTGCCCGTTCTCCAGCCATGTAATCGGTGCTTTGATCCCGCATAAGGCATTGGCCAGTGCCTTGACGTTGGCCCTATCCCCGCATACGCGGGGACCAACTGCTATGCCAAACACTTCCTGCGAAACAACTTGCGCATTTTTCTGGCGGATAGCCCCAGCCGCTCTCTGAAACAGCGATGCTGCGGACTCGCCGCGCTGAGGAACACAGGTTACAAAGTGTTCCCGGCACGAGTGCCGGTTCAGCGTCATGATCACCAGCCCCGGTGAAACGCTCTTGTACATATCTGCCGCCCCAGCAGCTTCGTCCTCACTCATTCAGGTCCCTTTCCTTCGGTCTTGCTCAGAGCCTGCCCTGAGCTTCTCGAAGGGACAGGTCGGCACGACTGTCAAATAATAGTAACGGGTTACTACCTTCATAGATTTAATTGATTTTTCCCGTTAATCCCACTTATGCCTGCCTTTGGGCTTTTCCATTTCCAGCCAGCAGGTCTGAAAACCAACATAAAGCGCAATATCAGTACTGATAATGCGGTTCCGAGCCGTGCCAAAGCCACTTAAGGATAGCAGATCTGTCTTATATTCGCTACCTATGCGCAGCCAAATTATAGGACAATAAAAATGCCCGACTTAAGCGCCGAATAGTATTATTCCCGTACCTCGATTTCACTCAGCGGATACCAACCCTCCGCCGTGCGCCCCTTGATGGCAAGGTTCAATATAGGTTCTTCTGTTCGCTCTGCTACGATACCGACCGCCAGGTAGAAGACGCCTGGCGGCATATCAGCCGGCAGCGCTACGGTATCTGCAACCTCAATAATATCGCCTGTCGGCAAGTCCGCAGGCTCCTCAAGGAACTTGGGCGTGAATACTTCGATTGAACCAGGCATCCAGTTTTCAACCGTGATTTTTCCTACCAGGACCTTTGTGTAGCCGCTATCGTTTGTGAGTCGGTATGCGACGCAATAAGGCCTATAACACGGTGCCGAACCGACGTTTTGCCACTTCATCTTCAGCACCAGCGGTTCGCTCCGCCGGGCTTGTTTGGGGTGTGTTAGTTCCCGCAGGACCAGGCGATACCCGAGCCGCCGAAGGAAACGCTCGATCTCCTGCCGGACATCCACACCGCCCGGCAGTGGCGCTGACTTATTGTTCAGGTACGACCCATGCAGTGCCAGCGCGTAATTAAAGATGAACCGCAGCGGCCAATTCTCTTTCACCCAGCGGCGCATATCCCAGCAACTCTCCCACGCCACCGGAGCCTTTTTCCAAACATCGCCGACACCTGCTTCCGTAATCAACTGCGGATAGGCTATCCGCATGTGGCACCAGGTCTTAGAAAAGCCTCCCAGATCACCGAGGCAATCTGCCCGCCATCCGGTGCCGCGCTCGGCAGCGTAGCCCAAGCACTCTCGACCGCCGACGAGCATAAGCAAGTGCGTCTTACGAAATGCCCCCAAATACGCATCTATGATCTTCCGGCAGTTTTCTATCCTTGGCATTTTGCCCATCTTAGAGCTGCTCATGTGCCACTCGCCCCACCAGCCGACTGAGCCGAGGTCCACATGGTCAATGTGCGGGTGACCATCGTAGCGGGCACCGAGTCTCCTGACGAAATCCAGGTGTGCCTCCAGGACCAGCGGGTCATCCAGGTCGGGTATTAGCAGTTCTTTTTGGTTTTCATAATCGACGATGAGCACTTTGCCGCCAATTTGTTCTAGCCAGCCCGGATGGTATGGCCAGCCGCGCGTGGTCGAGCAGCACATAACCCGAAATGCCAGGCGCTGACCTGCCTGCCAAGTTTCCTGCAGAACCTTATCCAGAAAAGCATAGTCGATCTTTCCGGGCTCTGGCTCAAGCGTGCTCCAGCCCCAGCGGGCGTAGTGAACGGTCGAAGGAATCCATGCCGGCAGATTTTTATCTTTATCACGGGTCGTATGGAACGTTTCCCAGCCCATGCCCGGGTTTGCCAGCAGTTCATCGGTCTGCTGGGGCACGACCGTTACAAGCTCAGACACCGGACGCATTTCTCTGGCGCTAACAATATGGCCAAAAAGCAGTAAGATAGTAAATGCCATTGCCCTTGTGACGCACTTGGCTGCTCTATATCTGCTCATGGTAATCTCCAGCAAGCCCACTGGTTCCATAAACAACCTTTGCCGATGATCGGCGCAAACGGCCCCGATATTATCGCAGCATAAGCCCCACACTGCAACGGGATTGTAATCGATGCGATTGGCTGGTTTTGGGAGAAAAACGCTACGATCTATTCAGAGGATAAGTATTGCAAGGGCGATTATAATGCCCAGCCTTGTCGATATGGCGGGTTGATGAACTGATTAGCCTCATCGCAGTTAGTAAATCGCATGTTTTCGGCGTCCCATTCGAGCTTTTGCCCGAGCATCTTTGTCGCGATAATGCCCAACTGGGCGATTTCAGTCAATGGCCCGCCATAATCGAAATTCGATCCGGCTTGCTTTTTGTTCTTGATCGCGCTGAGCCAGTCCTGGTGATGTCCTCTGACCCGGGGCAGCTTCTGAGGCGGCTGTTTGTAGGCTTTCATCTTTGCCTCGGGGATAATTCTTACTCCGCTGGCACCGTGCGAGCCGTACATTATTGTACCTTTGTCGCCGTACACCACCGCGCCGGTGTCAGGGGGCTTTCGGTCCGGCTCCAGGTCATTCGGACGAGGTAGTTTTTCCACGCCATCGTACCATACAAGCTTCACAGGTTCCCGGCTGCCGCGCGCCGGAAACTCATAGTGGACGATTGTGCCTGCAGGAAATGTGTCGGCATGCTCTTTCGGATCATATCCCTTGGCCTGGGCTTGAATGGTTTTAGGCGCTCCCAGGTCCAGCGCCCAGAAGACTGGGTCGACAACGTGACATACCCAATCGCCTATTGTGCCGGAGCCAAACGGCATCCACGCTCGCCAACTACCCGGCAGATACATTGGATGGTATGGCCGATACTGAGCCGGCCCCAGCCAAAGGTCCCAATCCAGCTCACGCGGGACCTCGTGCTTTTCTTTAAGCCTGGGTAACTGGTCGATTTTACAATGAACCGCGCTGCAACAGGCATGTATCTCGTGAACCTTGCCAATGGCACCATCCCAGATCCACTCGCAGAAAATACGGATATGGTCAAACGAATGCCCCTGATTGCCCAGTTGTGTTACCACCTTATGTTCGCGGGCGGCTTTCATTAGCTCACGAATTTCATAGATTGAATGAGCAAGTGGCTTTTCGCAATATACGTGCTTTCCTCTTTTTATCGCCGCCATTGCTGCCACTGCATGGGTATGATCGGGCGTGGAAACCACTACCGCATCGATCTGGCTATCCATCTCATCGAGCATCTTGCGAAAATCCTGATACTTTTTGGCCTGGGGGTAATTCTCAAACGCCTTGTCGGCCCGGCGCATATCCACATCGCACAGTGCAACGATATTTTCGCTGCGGACGCTGGCCAGATTTCCCTCGCCCTGCCCGCCGACGCCGATACAGGCGATATTCAGTTTCTCGCTCGGCGGCGTGACGCCTTTGCCCAGTACGTGACGCGGCACAATCGTGAATGTCCCTATCGCCGCTGTAGTTTCACGCAGAAACTGGCGTCTTGTGGTCTTTCTACGAGGCTTACTCATTTGCGAACCTCCAAAACTCTTACTGCACCTTTGCGTTAAGAAAACTGGTATGCACAGCATATCATACGTTTACTTTTGCTGGAATTCGCCGCACCAGGCATTCACGCCGACTTTCGGCCACTGGATGTCTGCCCAGATATCTTTGCCTTCTATCTGCATCTTAGGACGAGGGCCTGGTTTGGGTGCGTATCTGTGACATTCGCCGGTCTGTTTATCCTTACTTGTTCGTACAAAATATTTGCAGTTCCCGCATTTTTCATCGCTTTTCATATTTCGCCCTTTTTATAAATGCTTGCTTGCCAAGACACACAATACGTGTTATAGATTGTATATGATAAGAAGGCAAAAGTGCAAGCCTGGACAGAATCGCCTGAAGAAAAATCCTGCAGATGCAGATTCGAGACTTCGGGCACGCAAATTGCTGGCTCCTTCCTCAAACCACTCATCCAAATGAAAGGGTCACATCAATGAAAACAAAACTGAAGCTTGTGTTACTGATTACTCTGGTTTGTCTGCTGGCGACGCCAATAACCGCGCAGCAGGCAAGAGGCCAGATCAATTTTCCCGATATACTCGAGTACAAGACATTGAAGTGCGATTTACACATGCACACGGTGTTTTCCGATGGCCTCGTATGGCCGACAGTGCGAGTTGAGGAGGCACTGCGAGAAGGACTGGACGCAATCTCGATAACCGACCATATTGAGTATCAACCTCACAAGCAGGACATTCCCACCAATCACAATCGCCCATATCAGATCGCCCAGCCAGCAGCACAAAAAAAGAATATATTGCTCATTATGGGCGCAGAAATCACCCGCGACACGCCGCCTGGGCATTTCAACGCGATATTTCTGCAGGACATAAACCCTCTGGATGCCAACGACCTTATTGAGGTCATTAAGGCAGCCAACCAGCAAAATGCCTTTGTCTTCTGGAATCATCCGGGCTGGAAACCCGATGCAGGAGAATGGGTCGGCTTCCATACCACATTGTATGAAAATAAATTGCTGCACGGCATTGAGGTTGCAAACGGAGATGGCTACTACCCGGAAGCTCACAACTGGTGTCTGGAGAAAAACCTGACTATGATGGGCAATTCCGACATCCACAGCCCGGCTGTAGACACCCAGATTACGCCCGATAAGCACAGGACGATGACGCTGGTCTTTGCGAAGGAAAAAACCATCGACGCTATCAAAGAGGCTCTACTTGCAGGCAGAACCGCAGTCTGGTTCCAAAATCAGCTTATCGGCAGCAAAAAATATCTCGAGGCGATTTTCAAAGCAGCGGTTCAAATCAAACAGCCCACCTGCAAGCATGACGGAAAGGTATGGTTTGAGATTACAAACAATTCGGCGATTGATATCGAGCTGCAAAAGACAGGTCGAAAAGGCCCGCCGACACTGACTTTGCCGGCCAACAGCAACATCACAGTCAAGGTTAAAATCAAAGACTGGCAGCGAAAAGCAACGCTATCGTATCTGGCTACAAATTTCCTGATAGCTCCGGGCGAAGGACTGCCCATCGATTTACATGTTGCTGTGAATACAAAATTCTGACCGGCAAATTTTCGCCTGTTTTTGCTTAACTTGGCACGGCTAATAGCCGATGCAAAATGTCAGATGCCGGGCTGTACCGAGGTAAATCCGCTGTACGTCTGGCGGATAAATCAGGAACTCAGGAATGGCAATAAAAAATTCATCTGCGGATATTGTGACCGTTGATTTGCATCCGGAACCAGATATGGGCACTGAGCTGGCTACAGTCGCCAACCTGGTGCGACTTAGAGGCGACTGTGACGTAGTGGTGGATTTTTCTAAAGTAGATATTGTGACCTCGGCAAGCCTTTCCAAGCTGCTGGAACTGCGTAAGCTTTTGACCGATCGCGGACATAAACTGATTCTTTTCGGCCTGACTGGCGAAACCAGAAATATATTTGAGGTAACCGCCCTTGACTCGGTCTTTGAATTTGCCGACGACAAATCTGCCGCCTTAGCAGCGATTCACGGCACCAAGCAGCCAAAGTCGAAGGTCCGCACTTCTGTTAGAACCTAAGTTGTAAAGCAATATGTCGCACGGCGAGCGTCTGGGAGGAGCGCTCGCCATTATTATTTCTGCAAAAACTTTTGACAAACAATCCCAAGACAGCCTATGATATGGCCAACGGTATGATTTGAACGTCAGATTCAAGTTTGTAAGGAGAGATTGCAATGAACGATCAAGTGACTCGTGCGGGATTGGGTTGTCCCCTAAGGATGAATCGCCGCAGCTTTCTGACCGCTGCAGGCGCTTTAGCAGCAACCTCGAAGATTGGATTGCTGGACTTTGCATCGTCGCTGTTAGCAGCCGAGGCCAAATCGGCCAAAAAGCCTTTGATCCGTGTAGGTTTTGTCCGTCCCAACGTAGAGCGCTACTGGATGGGTTGGCCGGGCGCCCAATATGACATCAAGACACTTCAGCGCCAATATACCGAGATACTGGAAGCTGCCGCCAAAAAGCATGGAGTAGACCTGGTCGTCGTGCGTGAGCCGCTATATGATTCCGAGCGGGTCAACGCTTTCCTTGATAGCCTTAAAAAAATCCCGCCGGATGGGCTTATGGTCGTGAGTATGTGTCTACACCACACGGGCTTCGATTCGTGGGGTCACACCAACAACATCGCCAAGAATCGCGGCAATGTGCCCACGATTGTATTCAGCCCGATGGGAACATCGTTTACCGGCGACCTGCAGGCAACGCGGAATATCCCCGGCGTGTATGTGGCCGCCACGCAAGACCTGGACTGGCTGGACTTCGGCGTGAAAATGCTCAAAACTGTCTGGGGCATGAAGAACTCACGTATCTGCATTTGTGCGGGCGACAAAACCAGTGACCGTCAGCTCGAGGTCATCGGCACCACACTTCACTACATCCCCCGCAGCCGCTGGCCCGAAGAGGTCAACAAGACCGAGACGACAGACGAAGTACGAGCACTGGCTGATTATTACACCAAAGAAGCCCAGAAGATTGTCGAACCCAGTGCTCAGGATATTCTCAACGCTGCGAAAAACTACTTCGTGGCTAAGCGCATTATGGCTGCAGAGAACTGCGACGGCATGTCGGTCGATTGTCTGCCGTTAGTTGAGAGTCGGCAAATTCCATGCCCACCTTGCATTGCCTGGCTGCGGCTGAACGACGAGGGTTCGGTCGGCTGCTGTGAAGCAGCCTGGACGTCAGCCATTTCGCTGAGGTTGACGGCGCTGCTGTTCGACCGGCCGGGCTTTATGCAGGACCCGGCTCCGAACACAACCAGAAATACACTGATGGGTGCACACTGCTCCTGCCCCACGAAACTTGACGGCTTCGACAAGCCGCATGAGCCTTTTATCCTCCGCAGCCACTCCGAGTCCAATACAGGCGTGGCCCCGCAGGTGCTCTGGCGCCAGGGGCAGGAAGTTACTATTATGCAATTTACTGGGCCGGGCAAGATCATTCTGGGCACAGGCAAGGTGCTCCGCAACATCGACACGCCCCCGGCAGGTGGCTGCCGAACCTCCGTCGAGCTGGAACTTGATGGCGTGGCCGACTCGCGTGACACCAAAGGCTTCCACCAATTATTTATCTATGGCAACCTGGAGCTTCCGTTTAAGGCCTACTGCCAGCTCGCCGGTATCCAGGTCGAGCACATTTGAGAAAGCGAACCCCACGTGAAACGTGGGGCTAAATATTTAGCCGGCAGTTTCCGGAACGACTCCGGGAATCGGACGACGCGATTTCACCGCCGGTTTGCAAGGTCGATAATTTGCTCGCGCTGCACATTGTGATCGGTGTCTTTCCACCGAATGGTTGAGGGGCCGAAGGCATGGAAGATACGCAGGCGCTTCGAGTCTGCCAGATTCTTATCATCCAGCGGTCGGACCGTAAATAGAGCGCCTCTATCGTAATCCTGTCCTGCCCAGCGGAGAGCATAAAAGGCTACAAAATGCGGGCCCTCAACGACGAATCCCCAGGCCGGCAGAACAACCTCACCTCCAAGTCTTGACTTAACTTGCGCCTCTTCGGCGCTGAAATTGACAATCACTTTGGTCGCATCATCGCCACTTCCATAGACAGCCTGGCGAACTGTGCCATCGCCAGTAAGGAATTCTAACCGGCTTAGACGAGCATGAGCCGTAGCAGCATTGAGAGGTCCCAGCACCTCCTGCGTATTCTTCAAGAATACATCTACTGGATGCATATCTTCGGCCCAGCCGTTGTCACTGCGGGTATAGCAGGCGTTTTCTGAAGCCTGGCTGTCAGCCTTCTTTTCGCTCTGGCTGCCCGGCGATTGCCAATACAGGTGATCCGGAAAAGAGTGGTAGTGCAGCGGACGAGCACATAAGACGTGGTGGGCTACATATTCGGCTGCGTTATCAGCCCGATAGCCATACTTACCATAGCATATCTGACAATCATGGTATACCATCTCGAAAAATGGAATGACGGTAGCTCCAAGCTCTTCAGGTTTAAGGTTGTGATAGTATCGGCCTGACACCCCAACCAGGCCCTCAAAAAAGTCACTGTGAGGCAGCGCCCACTCGCGTCCGCACTCGCTGCCGAAGATGCCGAACATATCGCGTGCATAGTCGCTCAGGCGGATTTTCCAGGCGATGTCATCATTACGACTGATAGGATGGTTCGGGTCGTAACATTCCCGCGGCCCAACAGCGTAAGTAGTATCAATAAAATAGCTCCAGGGTGAAAAGAGCCTGCGAATCTCCGGCAGGTTTTGCGGGCGTTTGGCAAGGGCCAGTTGCTTGGGCGCACAGACCATATACGCTCGGCCACCCAGCCATCGGCCGCCTTTGATGAGTGAGCCGTCCGGATTTTTTTCGATAAAGGCAGGGTCCCAGCTTTTGGCATCGCGGTACATATCCTGGACGTTATCATGCAGACACGCCACGTAATCCAACGCCTGGATACGTTTGATTGCATCCGCCAGGGCGTCGTTGCCGCCGCACTCAGGATTTGCCGGCAGGTTATCCGGATGCCGGCAGTCATAGCCGCCTTCGGTCCAGCCTCCCATGATAAATAGACAACGCTCGATCTGAAGGTCTTTCCGGAGATGCTCGGCGACTTTCGCCGCCTCATCAAAAGTCCAGCGAACATTGACCGATTCTTCTTTCGTGCTGTCCTCGTTCATACGCCGGGCAAGACACGTCCACAGCTTGGCGTTCGCTGCTCCGATCATTAGCTCGACATGCCCGTCACGGCGAATCTTATCCCGCAATGTCACTGCCAGTCCGTGCTTTTCAGCATAACGTCTGTATTCAGCAGCCACGGTATTCCAGTCGCCTTTGCCCAGCGGCATAATACGCAGTGACTTGGCACTGCGACGTAGCTCAAGCGTCGTCGTCAGCTTTTGGCGATAAGGCTGATTTTCGACCTTCGTGCTTTCGATCTCCGCAAACACATACGCATCGTTCCAGGTCACAAGCAGCGCAGAGCTACTTTTTACCAGGCCGAGCATATTCATGTGGCAGCCTTCGTAGTCGGATGTCCCAAACACGCGCTTGAATGCCTTGCCGCTATCAGCAGGAATCAGCAGCCCTTCCCGGCAGGGAACGATAACATAACCGCCTTCGGCATCGGTAACAGCCAGCGCATCGTCAAGAACGCGGATAGCACTATCTGCCTTGCTCTCATAGCGCAGTTCCAACGCCTTTCCTTGCTCGACAATAGCGAAGATTACAGCCGCACCATTTTGCTGGCAAAGACGTACCAAATCCTTGCCCACATTCTCTGCTCTTACAAACCTGCCTTCCAACCACTGCGCTCTGCCAGCCATGGCTGTGCCTTTTGACGGCCAACTCGTGCCGGAACGTTTATCCAGCAAGACCCACCGGCCTGTTGCATCATCAACCTCAACGCTCAGGACGTCACTTTCTAACCGTACAATGCCGGCGCGACCCGTCGCGCATATCAGCATTACGAATGAACTGGCTAATATAAGCTTACACATAATGATGCCCCTTCCCAAATTCCTTTGAGAGCTTTCAGTCCAACCTGATTCCCTGCTGCTGAAGCCAATTTTTCAAATCGCCCATCTCACTATCGAAAATTTCGTTGTCGTAGTCTTCTTCCAGCTTGCGGATGGTATTAGCCAGTTCAGGCTGTTCCTGCACCACGTCGCTTAATTTCTTTTCGAATTCATCGCTGATAGCCCGCAAATCCTCAAGGTCTACTTGCAGGCCCAATATGCCCACCAGACGTCTGGTTACCGCTTCTATGCACTTGGGATTGTTGCCCTGCACATATGCTGGAATCGTAGCTACGAGGCTGACCATATCCAGTTCGCGGTTACGGCAGCGGGTTGTTAGATAGGTAACAAAACTGGCTGGACCTTGGTAATCGGTGAATTTCACGCCGTAACGCGCGTGCACTTCTTTGAGTTTCGCATCCGAAACCGAGCAGAAAAGCCTCGGATCACGGGTATGTGGCACCAAACCCGCGATGCTACCGATGAAATATATCATTTTGACGCTAAATTCCGCACACAACGAAAGAATGCAGTCGGCAAATTCCTCCCACAAAAGGTTCGGCTCTTTCCCCAAGAATAAGACGAGATCGGCGTTTTCAGTACTGAAAAACTCGTTTCTCGGCGTCTCATAAGACAGGACTAAGCCGTTTCTTATCCTGGCGTGCGGCCTAAAAAGTGCACTTATTTCCATCGAGCCGGGGAAATTGTAAATATAGAATCCTTCCGGATTTATCTCAGCGAATTTCTCCGCCCCGAGCTTCTCGATTAGGCACTTTATGGTTCCGGTAGAGACATCACCGCCGTCCATCCAGCCGGAGAAACCAAGTATCAGCCGAGGGTCATGCAGTTTTGGCTTCTTGTGGATACGCACTCTGCCTGATGCCATGATTTGCTCCCTGAGCCTCACAACACGCGTTCTTTTATCTAATATAGCCAAGTTAATCCAGATAAATTCGGCAGTCAAGAGAAATGGGTATTTCGGAACTCGTGAATTGCGAAGCGTATCTCATACGCTGATCTGGCCCTGGCATACTCGATTCCGCATTTGAAAGACAAATTTCCCGCAAGAAAGTCGTCTGCTGACGTTAAGGTAATTGATGAATTGATTCTTGACTACTTTAGCCAAAGAAGTACAATCGGCGATACTACCGTTGAGGGAAGAATCGACCTTTGAGAGGAATCGCATCTGGTAGCTTGTGCGAGGGGGTTGGTGTCGTTCCGATGTATTTGAAAGCAGGCTGCTGATGAGCGAAGCAGAGGCAAAAAGCGAAAAGTTGCGCGGTAAGGTGGAATTGCCTTCGACCGCTAGTTTTCCCGGCTTGGGCATAGAGCCTGGCAGCCAGATTGGCTGTTTTCGCATTGACCAGGAACTGGGCCGGGGTGGAATGGGGGTCGTCTACTTAAGCCCACGATACGAAGCTCGACCGCCCAGCTTTCAGCCTGGCGTAAGCCATCCCGGCGATTTGGCCAGTACAAAGGGCATAAAAGCACTCGATTAGCTTATGACGCCGCCCATATATTCTTTGGTCAGCTCCTGCTGAGGATTTCCAAAAAGCAGTTCAGCAGGACCGTGTTCAATTAGCTCGCCAAGATAAAGAAAAACCACATAGTCAGCAAGTCGCTTTGCCTGTCGCAAGATGTGAGTTACAAGAACAACCGTATATTCTTTCTTCAGTTCAAGGAATCTTTCCTCTATTCTTTGACTTGAGCGTGGATCAAGAGACGAGGTGGGCTCATCGCCGAGAATGATTTCGGGCTGGATTGCCAGGCCTCGCGCAAGACACAGTCTCTGTTGCTGTCCTACTGAGAGTCTGGAGGCCGGCTGATGGAGCCTATCTTTTACCTCATCCCAAAGGGATGTTTGTTTCAGATAGTACTCTACGATCCTATTGAGTTCCTTTCTATTTCTTATGCCGTGTATTCTTGGACCATAGGCGATATTATCGTAGATTGACATCGGTAATGGGTAAGGCTTTTGCAGAAGCAAACCCATTTTTTTCCTGACATGGGTGACATCTGCATTAGGATCGAAGATGTCTTGGCCATCAACCAATATACGGCCTTCAACCTTTACACCGTCCATCGTATCTATCAAACGATTGAACGATTTCAGAAGAGTGGTCTTTCCACAACCGGATGGCCCAATAATAGCAGTTATTTTTTTATCAGGAATATCAACAGTTATGTCTTTTAGAACGTGTTGCTTTCCGAAATAGACATTTAGGTTTTGGACGCTTATATGTGTTCTTAATTGCATGATAGTTTCCTACTTTACTATATGTTTGGTAAATTTTTTTGACAAAAACCTCGATAATATACTGATGAATAAAATTATTGCCGTTAATACCAATGCCGAAGCATAGCCGCGTTGTTGCACCTCAGGAAAAGGTGTTCCTAACTGAAAGAATATTGCCAGAGGTAAAGTCGCCACTGGCTTAAACAGAGAATAAGGTAAAGAGTCGGTAAAACTTGCCGTGAATAAAACTGAGGCAGCATCACCAATTCCTCGACCAAAGGCAATGAGGACTGCGGTCAAAATCCCCGGCAGTGCCTGTTTAAAAATTATCCTACGGGCGGTTTCTAATTTAGTCGCACCCAAGGCAAAGGATGCTTCTTTTAATTCAAAAGGAATCATCTTTAAGACCTCATCCATGCTCCTGGTCATAATGGGTATGATAAGTAAGGCTACGGTGATAATTCCTGCTAAAAGAGATGCCTTAAGCCCTAAAAAAACCATTAGGGTGAAGCCAAAAGCTCCATAAACAATAGACGGTATACCCCAAAGAACATCCAGGAAAAAACGCAAAAGTAAGGCAAATTTTGAATTTTTTCTCAAGTATAGATTTAAGTAAAAAACAAGGGGAAGGCTGACCAGAAAAGCCAGGAACGCCGCTCCCAGCCCTAAGATAAGTGAGCCAAGAATTGCATTGAGAATGCCGCCTTTTTTACCTAAATAATATCCACCTTTAGGAGTCTTAGTCAGCATATCCAAATTAAGTGCTGGAAAACCTTTTAAAAATATAATCACTAAAATAAGGACTAAACTTCCCACCACCAAAAATGTAGAAAATATCATCAGGATTTTAAAAATATTTTCTTCTATTTTTCGTTTATCCATATGAACTTTCTCTCCTTTCAATGCGAAGCAAAATACCCCAACCAAGCATATTAAAAAAAGTGGTCACTATAAGTAAAATAAATGCTGCCAGAAACACTGCTGCATCATATAGAGGTATGGACATCATTTCACCATAGGTATTGGCAATGAGCGCAGGCAGAGGATAAGCAGTATCAAAGATGGACTTAGGAAATCCGTGCAGGTTGCAGCCTGCAACCATTAAAACTGCCATGGTTTCTCCAAAGGCACGCGAGAGGCCTAAGATTATAGCAGCAATAATCCCCGGCCTTGCTTTTCTTAAAACAGTATATTTTATGGTCTGCCACTTAGTTGCGCCTAAAGCTAATGATGCTTCCCGAACTTCAAAAGGCACAGTTCTTAATACCTCCTCAACAACAGAAATAATTATCGGAAAGGCCATCACCGCTAAAACAATGCCTCCAGTTAAAACAGCAAAACCAGTATAATTGTCCGAAGCGAAAGGAAAAAATGGGAATTTTTCGCTAAAGAAAGGCATAAGATAATCTCTAACTAATGGAACGATGGTAATTATTCCCCAGACGCCATAAACTACTGGAGAAATCCCTGCCAGTAAATCAATTATTGGCTTGATAAATTCCCGCACTCGGCGACAAGCGTATTCAGAAAGATAAATTGCAGTAAGTACACTTAATGGCACAGCAATAATCATTGCAATACCTGTGACCCATAGTGTACCGGCAATGAAACTGCTCAGACCGAATTGGCCCTCAGTAGGATGCCACGTGGAATAAAATAGTAAATCCTTTAAGCTCTTTATTGCAAATATTGGCTTAGATCTTTTGTACAACCCAAATGCCATAAAAAAAGCAAGACTTAGAACAAAAACTGAGAGGAGAAACATAATTTTGCGTGCCAAGGCATCTTTGAATTTTCTTATATTTATTTCTTTCATAAAAATCAGAGAGAAAGGCAGATTAATCTTAACCTGCCTCTGTTAAATCTACTCAAAACCTTTTAACACCTTTTCTCTTTCTGCCTTAGTCAAAGGAAGGCTCGTTCCCACTTCATCCACAATCTTTGCGCCTTCATCAGAAAGAGTAAACTCAATGAACTCTTTTACCAGCCCTTTGGGTTTGCCTTTTACAAAGAAATAATTCTTTCTTGTGGCAGGATATCTGCCCGCTCTTATTGCTTTAATTGCTGTCTCACGGTCGTTGTAAATTTCATCCGGGTCAGCAATACCATTCTCATTAGAGTCGATGGGAACTAACTTTGCTCCTTTTACTACTGTCCCTTCACGAGTAAAGACATAACTAAAGTTAGAATAGCCAATTCCAACTATGTCTCTTTTAGCTGCTTCGAGCAGTCCCGGATCACCATACACACCCACGCCTCTTAAATCCTCCTGTTTCTTGTTACCCGTATACTTTGCCCAGGATGCGGCTGCACCGCAGGAATCTGAGCGGGTGTAGACATGGATAGGTTTATTGACCTTGCGACCAACTACTTGGTCCCAGGTAGCGATTATCCCACTGATATAAATGTCAACCCAGGTTTGTTTTTTCACACCTTTGTTTAAAAGGTCTGCAAGCGCCGGGTTCTTATCACTCACCACCGGAAAAACTGCATCGTGCAGAATATAAATGGGCACAATACCTTTTTTAATCTCTGCTGGGTCTGGGTCACGCGACACCATCCCTATATCCACTAATCCCGCAATAGCATCAGCCACACCTTTGCCTGCACCGCCTGCGGATACATCAATCCTTACGTTAGGATATTTTTTCTGGAAGCTCTCAGCCCAGGAAACTGCGGTAGGATAAATTGCCCAAGCACCAGACAAGGTTACTGTGCCTTTAAGCTCTTTCTCCTGAGCAGATACAACAGCACAGCTTGACCATAACATACCTATCACTAACAAACTACCGATTAGTTTTCTCATCACTATCACCTCCGACAATCTAAAACTGTACGGTTAATTGTGCAATTAAAGCATTATTACTCCTCTCCTTACCCCGCTCATCTTTTAACTCATAGTTAACCTGTAAGAATGCCCACTTGTTAAAATACCAGTTGCCGCCGAGCGTAAAGATGTCGGTTTCATTCTTTCTTACTTCAGTATCAGGGTCATAGGTATCAAACTTAAACACTCCCTGGAATTTTTGGGGGATGAAGAAATAGCCTGCCTGCAGGTACCAGCCATCCTTTTTTGTGGCGCCGTCATTACCTCTGATATATTCACCCTTTAAGGAAATAAGGTCATGCACATAGGCAAATTCTCCGCCAATTCTATCGCGGTTGTTCTTACGTAAAGGCGCTCCCCAGCTACCACAGCCATTATAATAGGAAGTGCCCACTGACCAGTCCTTCAAAGGGTGATATACCAATCTTCCCAGATAGTCTTTCTGGTCATCTTTATCCGAGGTGTTTATGCCTGAGCCATTAAATATCCCAAAGGCATAATCAAGCAAATTGTAATCCTCTTTAGTAAAAAGGCTTCCACTTGCCTGAACGCCGATATCACGACCATTTTGATTACCGATAACATCACTACCGCGTGCCACCAATGCCTCTACTACCTGTGAACGGTTAATTGTCTCTAACTTTGAGCTGGAGATCAGATTCTCTTGGCTAAAAGGAATTTTAAATTGGCCAGCAGTCAATTTAAGATATGAATTCACCTTATAGCCGATTGTGGCATCTAATAGGAATGGTCTAGAAGTCCCACCAAATTCAACTTGTGTGCGATAATCAAATCGCTCAGTAATATCACCCTTAAGATCGAGTCTTGCCCTTCTTATATCAAAGGTGTCGTCAATGCTCTTGTCCTGTCGGTAGCGTATTTGGGTATAACCACTTATCTTAATGGGTTTACCAGCAATCACCAAAAATTCCTTTTGTTTTTCCCTTTCCTCTTGCTTGTTCACTGCCAAATCTGCCCTAAATGCCGCAGCTTCTTCTATCGTAAGCACTTTTTTTTCTATAAGAAGATCCAATAACCTATCTACATCAGATTCAGCTGCAAAAGATAGAGGGGTTAAAACTAACAAGTTGACCAGCATCCAACTAAAAATTAGAATTCTGATTGTTTTCCCCCTTTTCATTGTCAACAATATTATAGTTTTATACTTACACTAAATCAGAAAGCTTTAAAGATTCTAACCTATTTGCAATATAGTCACGTATCTCTTTGAAGACCTTGATGACCTTCTTCTCTTTGGCCAGAGGTGTGTCAGCAAAAAAGTAAGTGCTCACTGATTCCGTTGGAGCTAGGGCACCATCAAAGAGCCTTATTATTTCAGCTATGCTTATCTTAGAGGGTGATTTAGCTAAGGCGTATCCGCCGCTGCTGCCTCTCTTAGTTCGCAAATATCCGCTTCCCTTAAGAATAGTGAATAACAGCTCAAGATATTTCTTGGGTATTTCGCACTTTGTGCAGATTTCATCGATCTTAATAAAACCCTTTTTGAGGTTGCGCGCAATGTATACCAGAGCCAGTATAGAATATTCACTTTTAGTGGTCAAACGCATAGATCTTCTCCATCGACTCCATAGACATTATAGACAAATAGCTTATCTATGTCAAGAAAAAATTGCACGTTTGCCATCAGCAAAAATGGCAGAGTTTAGAGGTTTTGTACCGCCCTGGATTTCTTGGACACTTGTTTGTAGATAATCATGCAGCGATCTCCACAGCAACGCAACGATCTTTTCGTGCCTGGGCAGGAGTTCGGTAGCCCAGGCGTTCCATGATCCATTGATGGTTATATCGCTTCTTAAATTCCGGGAGAGCTTGACGAAGCTCCTCGACAGTCTGAAACGTCCGCACCCACGACAGGTTCTCCTTCAGGGTCCGAATGAATCGTTCCGCACAGCCATTGCCCTCTGGTTCTCGCACGAACCCCAGCGGTGGGCTGATACCCATAAACTTGATCTCGTTTTGGAAGTGATCAGAAACATACTGACTCCCCTGATCGTGACGCAGACTCAGACCGCTGGCAACATCTTGGCCAAAGGCCTCGAAGCGGTCCCGTACACCTTGGCGGATGGGTTCTAAGGCCTCCAAGCGACTGGCTCTTATAGAGCCATGAAGCCCACACACTAACCGCTATAGTGATCTACCGCGACAAATCCGATTTGACAATTCGCAGCAGCTATAGTAGTATCTGCCGTCCAAAATTTCTCGAGGCCCATTGTACGCGAACTGGCGAGAAAAGTGAATACCCAATATCAAGCAATAAACACCAAATGCCAGCTTCGAAATACAGGACACGAATATGGAAATTAAGCCGTTCAAAGCCTTCAGGTTCAATCCAGCCGTAGTGGGTGATGTGGGCAAATGCGCCGCTCCGCCCTTTGATGTCATTAGCCCCTCCCAGCAGCAGCAGCTCTATCAAAAGAGCCAGTACAATATCGTGCGGATAACCAAAGGCAAAACAACGCCCTCAGACAACGACAGCAACAACCAGTACACAAGGGCGGCCGAGTATCTGGCGCGCTGGATGCAGGAAGGCGTCCTAAAACAGGATTCCACCGAGGCTATCTACGCATACGTTCAGGACTTTCAGTTAGCTGGGGCCACATTTTGCCGGCTTAATTTCATCGCGCTGGCTAAGCTGGAAGACTTTGGCCCGCCGGGATGCGTCAGGCCGCACGAGCAGATCCTTAATGAGCAGTTGATTGACCGACTTAAGCTGAAAAAGGCTACAGAGGGACGATTTGGCCTGGTTTTTATGCTTTATGAAGACCAGCAGAAAATCGCCGAGAAAATCATCGAAAAGGTCGCCACACAAGCTCCGCTTATCGACTTTGTGAACGATGATGATGTCCAGCATCGTGTTTATGCCATAACTTCCAAACGCGACATTGACGCCATAGCAACAATGATGAGCGATAAAAGTTGCATTATCGCGGATGGCCATCACCGTTATACCACCGGGCTTTACTATTCTAAGGAGTGTAATAATCCAGCGGCAAAGTATCAGATGCTTGCTTTTGCCAACATGTGCCAGGATGGACTGAAGGTTTTGGCCACCCATCGTCTCGTCGGCAATCTCGACAATTTTAGTATTGACCAGCTAATTACCGATCTGAAAGAGAACTTTGACATTACAAAGCTGCCATTTGATTCAGCCGCTGGAGAAAATCAAGCCAAGCAAAAAATGCTCGCGATGATGCAGGCCAAGCACGATAAGAACGAGAACGCCTTTGGTATTTACGGTGGGAAAAACTACTTCTGCGTGGCTGTCCTGAAAAACAAGCACGCGATGAATTCAGCCGCACCGGATAAAAGCGCTGCCTGGAGGGCGCTTGATACCTCTATCCTGCACAAACTTGTCCTGGAAAAACTTCTGGGAATCGACCAAGAAAAGCTGGCAAAAGGCGGGAATCTCGAATATGTCAAAGATACCCCTGAGGTAATCGATGATGCAATTGAGCAGGTTCAAGCCGGGCAAAAGCAAGTAGTCTTCTTTATGAACCCAATTAAGATGCAGCAGTTGAAAATGGTTACAGACGCCGGCGAAAGAATGCCACCAAAGTCAACTTATTTTTATCCCAAGATGTATACAGGATTAACTATCCAGAAACTATAATCTTTCTGTTGGAGATGCAAACATGGCAGATTGGAAAAACCCGCCGAGATTATTCATTCCCGGCCCGGTTAAGGTCAACGACGATGTTTTGCAGCAGCTTGCACGGCCCACATTGGGACATCGCGGTAAAGAGTACGCTCAACTGCACAGCGAAACAACCGATATGCTGAAAAAAATCCTTTTCACCAGGCAAAATGTATTCTTGTTCACATCTTCCGGTTCCGGCGGCTGGGAGGCGTCTATTCGCAACTGCGTAGCACCTGAAGAAACCGTTTTGTGTACCTGCTGTGGCGCGTTCAGCGAAAAGTGGGCCGATGTCGCCAAAAGCTGCGGCAGAAATGTTGAATTGCTCAAAGTTGAGTGGGGCCAGCCAACTCTGCCTGAGATGATTGACCAAAAACTCGCTACCGGCAAATTCGCCGCTATTACTCTCATTCATAACGAAACAAGTACGGGCCTGATGAATCCAGTCGACCAGATCAGCCAGATGATGAAAGACAAGTATCCTGACGTGCTTGTCTTTGTGGACTCGGTCAGCGGCATGGTGGGATTGCCCCTGAAATTTGACGAGCTTGGCTGGGATATAGTAATTGCCTCCGTCCAGAAAGCCTTTGCCATACCGCCGGGCTTGGCGGTCGTGGCGGTCAGCAATCGGGCACTGGAAAAAAGCAAGGCTGTGCCCGGCCGAGGCTACTATTTCGACTTCCAGGAATTTGCAAAAAAGGCTGAGCAGAACCAGACGCCCACTACGCCCAGTATCCCTCACATTATGGCCCTTCACTACCAGTGCGAAAAAATTCTCAAAGAGGGCATGGAAAATGTATGGCGGCGGCACAAACAAATGGGCGATTTTGTAAGAAGCTGGGCCAAAGAAAAATTCGCCCTTTTCTGTGAAGAAAAGTACGCCTCGAACACTCTTACGGCTATCAAGAATACTCGCAGCATTAACGTCGCCGAGGTGATAAAAGCTGTCCAGCAGAAGCACAACACGCTCTTTGGCAATGGCTACGGCAAACTGAAAGAGCTGACCTTCCGCATCGCCCACATGGGCGATATTACACTCGATGAGGTCAAGGAGCTTGTCGGCTGGATCGACCAGGAAGTCGGTTAGACCCCCGTGGAAATTGGCTTTGATTGGCTTTGTTTTTGCTGGATTCTGAAGGCGCATCTTTTTTCATAATCCTATGTCTTTATTGGCTTTGCGTTCATTTTGGCTTCTGCCAAATTGGCTTTGTTTTGCATAATTTAGTCCAAACGGTCGCCACCTTCTTAGCATTAACCACAGATTCCACAGATGAACACTGATTCTTTGAATGTGTTATGCGGTTTGTCATTTTTACCCATCTTCTCGCCCAGTCATTTAGTTACAATGCGTATTTTAACTTTCTCATTTTCGCTTTTGACTTCTAAGCCATGAACTTTTGGCTTGTTTGTTAGATATATATTATACACACAAAGAGCCTGCCTGTAAATCAAATTCTAAACAAAAGGGCGGGGAAAACGGCTGACAGCACCGAAAGCGTGATTGATAAGTTATGACTGGTCGCCCGGTATGTTATGCCTGACAAACTCCAGCAGGAATCCATGGCGAGCCTACAGCAAGAGGCGTGCCCCACCATTTCCTTGTCTGCTTAGAGTGTCGCGTTGTGCCAAAGCGTATTGACAGAGAGATTTGTGCAATCTATCATTGCCATGCAGGCCGAGAGGCAGGTTTATTGATATACAGAACGAGATCGATTAAATGGACAACAACACAGATATAAGACGATTTCTTCAAGAAAAACGCAGCGAAATAATTCGCATTGCCAGTAAACACGGGGCATATAATATTCGAATCTTTGGCTCTGTGGTTCGCGGCGAATCTGGGCCTGATAGTGATGTAGATTTTCTCATCGACGCCGGCCCAACTACAAGCTCATGGTTTCCTGCCGGTCTTATCCTGGACCTGCAGGAAATTTTAGGCCGACCTGTGGAGGTCGTAACGGAAAAAGCGCTCAATCCTTATATTCGCGACCACGTACTCCGCGAGGCCGTTCCTTTATGAAAGATGACTCCGTTTATCTTCGTCATATCATGGAGTGTATCCGGCGTATCGAGGAGAACGTCAAAGATGGTCGAGAGCAATTTATGGCTTCACATACACTTCAAGATGCTGTGATAAGAAACCTTCAAACTCTGGCTGAATCAACACAACGTCTTTCAGATGATTTGAAGGAGGCACAGCCTGAAATTGAGTGGGACCGCATCGCAGCCTTTCGCAATGTTCTTGTTCACGATTATCTTGGTATCGACATAGAGCGAATCTGGGAGATCACCCAGCGAGATATTCCTGAGCTAAAGCAGGCCATCTTGGCAATGCTTAACTTGCCTGACAATAGTCACGATTGGTAAGAACGGCATTGCTAATCTGCGAATTCATCCTTATTCAGTATCCAATATTCATTACGGTCATGCACAGCATGGCCTACGCCATTGCGAGGCCGACAGGCCGAAGTAAGCCGGCAATGGTGGATAAATACGACAGCTTACGCTATCAGTGCCTATTATAATAACGGTGAAGAGATTATTTCAGTTGTATAGTCTTTTTGACTAATCGAAAAGACTATTCGCTTTTTGAATGTGCTATTATTTTGCAATAATTTTAGACTGTGGTTTGTCATTCTTGCGTAAGATGGAGTCCATGTTTGCTGCGCACAAAAAAAGCCATTGCCGTAGTCTGGTGTAGGGTCATTGCGAGGCCGACAGCCCGAAGCAATCCGCGAAGTGTCGCGAGGTCGGCGAAAGCAACCGTGGCTATCTCAAGCTAATCACAGTAAAGACAACAATCCCACCAGGAGCGCTAAGCCTGCACCTCCCCAGCACCATTTTCGCCATCTCGGATTGAAAAATCCAAAAATCAAACAGGGAATCAGGCAAATAATACTTCCCTGAATCCCGTAACTCCGTTGATGGTTTACGATCCAAGTAAATGGTAGTTTGTAAACTAATAGTATGAACAGAACAATTAAAATTAAACTAATGGACATAGGAAATAGGATTTTTTTAGCCTTTTGCTCGGTTCCCGCTGGCTTTTCGGAGCTTAATTCTTCTCTGGTCTTCTGCGCTATTCCCTGCAGCGTCTCAGCAAGGTCAAGTTTCACATACTGAAGAGCTGTCTCAATAAAGGCCTTTTCTTTAATATCTTCAGCGCGCGTTAGATAGTATCGGCAACAGCATTTGACCCAATCCTCCTCTGTGTTGTAGAAACCGTTGTTTATCGGTACGAATTGTGGCACCGGCAACATACTATCGTGAATTAGTGTCAGCAGAAAGTAATAGTCCGGCAGCAAGTCTTCTCTGCTTTCAGGTGCTGCTAGTCGCCCCCAATCCTCTTGAGGCAAAACCGGTCCCAATAAATATGGTGCGCTCTGTTTTTCGGATGACTTGCCCTCAAGGTAACTTTCACACTTTTTGACGAAAACGCCCGCTTGCTGCCGGAAACGGTCCAAGTTACCTGGGGCCTGATGGATTAGTTGCTCAACTTCCTGAGCAATTTGCAGCAAGAACTCTTTCTGCCGGTCTAAAAAGGCAAAAGGGTCCTCAACCATGATTGCCTCGCATAATTCTACCAATCTGCTGATACTGTTAGACTGTTGTTAATACCATTATACGTCTTCTTGGTAATCCGGACAACAGTTTCACAAAAAGTCCTTGCTTTACAAAAAGGCCAAGTGTTATAATCTCAGTTGACAAGTAAATACCGTTTATGCACTGAGCTTTTTGGCATTTCATCTAAAACCGGCAAAGACTAACAATTTGGAGGGTAGGGATATGAAAACGAAACTGTATGCGATTCTGGCCTTAATACGAGATTTCCTGCTCGCGTGGTTATGCATGTTATTATACGGTATTCTAATCTCTCTCCTGCTATTGACCGTTCTGTTCACCGTTACTATTTTCTTGATTTTTGCCATTATGGGCCGCTCTAAACAACCTCAAATGGATATAGAATCTGTATTTTTCTGGGCCATAGCTTTTCTGTTTACTATTTGGCTCCTTACGTGTCTCCTTATTTGCCTGTATTGGGTTTTCAAGCCCGCTGAATGGTTCTGGGTTTTCAAGCCCGCTGAATGGTTCTGGCGGAAGCATAAATATCTTTCTCTGGCAATAGGCTGTGGGGGCTTATTCGGTTGTGTATTTATTATGGCCGCTGGGATTTATTTGCTTCTATGGTTCCTTCCGGATGAAGCGTCTGGCATTCCTTTTCTTGGCAGAGTCGCTCTATGGTTTTCTCTTGAGGATTTTCCAGTGAGGGGTTTCACCGCGCTTGCAATTGGCATAATTGCTACACTTGCACTTTGGTACAGGTTTTACCAGGCTCTTGAACAGAAGCTGCAATTGGACAAAGAGACCCAAATTCGTGGCCACGTGGAGTGGAATATGTATCGTCTTCGTGACCCGTTAAAGCGCGACCTTACTTTTGCTGAGTTCAAAAGAAGAAAACAAGAACTTAAGAAATTGTGGGACGAAGAAAAATTAAGACCCTTTCAAGAAGTAGAATGGATTGCATTGGAACAGGTGTGTGAGCTGGTCGGCTTGGGTATGGCGATGGCCAGAAAGAACCGGCCATCTGAGGATTTGGTAATATGAATAAGAAACAAAGAATCGTTTTATGGATAGGTATTGTTCTTATTGGCCTGATCACACTTTTTCCGCCTGTTAAATACCAAGGACGTCCCTGGAAAAGGGGGGGGGAGGAAGCGGTAGAGTATCGGTTTCTGCTGGATAAGTTCAGCATCGTACTCTTAGGTAACCTTGTCGCGCAGTGGGCGCTTGTGTCAATCATAGCAGGTGGTCTAATCTATGCCCTCAGAGAGAAACGCGGCAAAAACGACAAAGAAAGCTAACATACAACGCTCTTGCCGGTTGGCTTACGTGCGGTGATGCTGCAAAGGAGATAAAATCATGAATCCTAAGGTCTGTGAAAATTGGGAAAAATCCTTACAAGCCTTTAAGGTGGCTAAGACTGCTTTTGAAAATAATGAACCAGATTCAGAGGTTAAAAAGGAGCTATGGATGGCCATTTGTTATGGACACCTTGCGATGAGAGAGGTTAAATTGGGGCTTGTTTCTGCTGGTATAGCTTTAGACTATCTTGAAGAGCTTCAGAATGTTGGGACTAAACAAGCGATTGATTTCACACTTAGAGCATTGAAGGATTACCACAATTTACTACCTGAGGAGTATTATTTACCACTACCTTCAGACTGCTGATTACTTTCTTACTGCTCGTATTTCATGCGGTTATTTTAGAAAGGAAAAGCTGAAATTTTTGGAAATCCGAAATTCTAATATCTAAATCCTAAACAAATCCAAATGAACAAAGTCCAAAATGTTTTAAACATTTGAATTTTGAGAATTCGATATTGTTTCGTATTTCGGATTTAGTGCTTCGGATTTTCCCCATATATCGCTTTACGCTTGATAAAGGGAGGTTGCCGACCCTTCGCTTTGCTCAGGACGTCGGCTAACCTTGCTGGCAATGAGTTCTCTTTTCAGACACGGATTTCACAGACGCCGTCCCGAGCAGAGTCGAGGGATTTACACCGTGTTAATCAGTGTCTAATTGATTTTTGAGTTCTTTATGGTGTCACTGCCCGGCTGTGAATCCGCACATCGTCTATCAGGCCGGACCAGAAAGTGCCGGGCTCAAGGCTCTTGCCCGCGCCAACGTACAAGCCGGCGGTTGAGCCAACTAAAGCAGACTGTGTGTCTTTGATAACCTCTACATCATCCACATATAAGATTCTTGTGGAGTTGTTCCAGGTAAAGCCCACGCGGTGCCAATCGCCATCAATAATCACGGCCTCGGAGAACAATGGGCTGCCAAGACGGCCGGAACTCTTTAGCTCGGTCATTAGTTTGCCTTGTGATGTACCAGCAGCGAGCCAATTCACTCCGCCGGCTTGCGATATGATGGCCTGCTCCGGGCCACCGTCTTTTATCCATGCAAAGACGCTGAACGGCCCGTCCGCAGGATTCACGATAAACGGCGTGCCGACATAATCGTCGGCGCCGTCGAGTTGGAGCGCACCATCTATTTTGCCGCCAGCGGGCTGCCAGATAGGATTGCCGTTGAGGGCGCCGTCTTTGCTATCTGCGCTATCGTGTGCGGTGGCGCCCTCTGTCTCATCCAGCTTCCAGTGCGCTGCCAGCGAAAAATCTTTTTTCCAATCTTGTGAGCTTATAGTCTCGCCGACAGTCATAATCTTCACCTTGCAATACGCATTTCGTGCGAAGCGCTGAGCATCGGCAAGCGTGGAGGTGCCCCAGTGGTAGGGCACGGCCAATTGGGGCATTATGGACATTGTGGCCTGTGCGGCCTCATCGGGACCCATCGTATAGGCTGGGCTGATGGGCAAAAAGGCGACGTCGATCTTTCCGAGCGTCTGCATCTCCGGTATCAGGTCGGTATCACCGGCGACATAGATGCGCTTGCCGGCCAGCTCAACGATAAAGCCAACCCAGTTATTGCTTTTGGGATGATTAGGCTTACTGATATTGTAGGCCGGCACGGCTGTCACGTTGACACTGCCCAATTCGATGGTCTGGCCCGGCGCGATGGCCTGTCCGCTGCCGTAAGCCTGAACCACGCTGGCTGCCGCGATCAGTTTGGTCGCGGGGCCTGAGACCCTGGCAATATCGGCGGCTACATAGTGGTCGCTGTGACTGTGCGTGACAAGCACCAGCGTAGCATCGTGGGGCGAGATACTCAGATTCCGAGGATCGACATATATTACCGCATCGTCGTTCCAGATTTTGACGCTGGCATGGCCCAGCCACTGGATGTAAACAATTTGTTCCTGCAGCCAGTGTTCGGCCAGAACCGATAGGTCCTTGAAATTTATTATTCCATCACCCAGAGGCGGCGGAGCGATGTCGACCGATGGTTCATCCTGCCGCCAGTATTGGGCGAGATTAGAGAAATCGCTGAGATTTATGATTCCGTCGCCGTTAAAGTCGGCGTTATCTGCGACGGCCATAGTGCCAACAAGGCCAAGCATTATTAAACCGGTTGCCAAACTGATAGTGAGTCTCATTTTTTGCTCCTCCTTTCAAGAAGATAGGCTACAAAATCAGGACAAAAATGTCAAACAAATTGCTGCAGCGGCAGAATCCATAGTTTTGGAAAAAGCTGCCGGCTATTATATAATTTTAATGGGCACGTCTTGACCGTGCCTTCTTTGGGGGAAATGATGGGGACGGTAAGAGGGTTCTGGCAGCACGCCAACGGCAAGATTTACGCCATCGAGAGCACCTCGTTCGGACAGATTTTAGGCGGCGTTGGGCCTTTGGACCCCAATAATTTACGCGACTTGGATAGCTACGATTATAAGCCGGCTATAAAAGAGTGGCTCCAAGAAGCGCTGACTCAACATAAGCTGCGCAGGTTCACCCCCCTGATGTGACCGCACTTTAAGGATTAACCGCAGGGAACGCTGAGAACGCAGAGAATGAAATAAATAATTAAAAAATCTCAGCGTGCTTTGCGGTCTCAGTGGTAAAGTTGGCTATCAAAAGTTGTTATTGAAATAGTCTGGTCTGCCATCGTCGGTATCGTACCGCGTAGAATCTACACTCTCGGCGCTAATGGAGATTCGCTCGATGCGCTCGGCATGTCTATTATTGCTGTCTACAGTAACCAGAATTGCACTCATTTTCACATCGCCGGTGGCAATTTCGAATGGATACGGCATTTGTGTTCTGAACGACTTCAACACGCTCTCGGCGCCCCGGCCCAGCACCGAATCGTGAGCACCGGTCATGCCGATATCGGTAATGTACGCGGTGCCCTTGGGCAAGATTCTCTCGTCGGCAGTTACCACATGGGTATGAGTGCCAAAACACAGGCTGACCCGGCCATCCAGGTGATAGCCCATCGCCAGCTTTTCACTGGTGGCTTCAGCGTGAAAGTCAACAATTACAATATCAGCCTTCTGCTGGACCTTGGGCAGGATTTTGTCTGCGGCGGTATAGGGACAATCAGCAGGCTTCATAAAAAGCCGACCGATTAGAGCGATGACCCCTATGGTCGGCCCTTTGCTGGTTTTATATATGGCAAAACCTCTACCGGCAGCGTGCTCGGAAAAATTCGCCGGTCGGGCAATGTTCTCGGCTGCTTCCAGCGTCTGGATTATGTCTCTTTTGCGGTAACTATGGTCGCCCAGCGTAATCAGGTTTACGCCATATCGCAGCAATTTATCGTAGATTTGAGGAGTCAGCCCGGAGCCGCCCGCAGCGTTTTCGGCATTGGCGATTACGCAATCGATCTGGTGTTCCTTCACCAGCGTCCTTAATTTCTCGGCGACAATACGTCTGCCAGGCCGGCCAACTATGTCACCAATACAGAGTACGTTCAATTTCACGAGGTATTACCCTCCATCTGCATTTTCTTCCAAAGCTGACGAACGTTGTATTCTTCAACGCCTACGGGCTGGCCTGGGTCGAAACGCGTTTTACGTAAACCTTGCAACAATTCCTGAGGAGTCTCTGGCTCGAAATCTGCACGACGTATAAAATCCCTTCGAGAAATTATACCGCTTAGTACCGCGGCCGCTAAGTGACGAGCATTAGTGCGTAATTTAGTTTCTTTCTCCACTGTTCGTCCATGAAGCGCATCTGACCGAGCATCGTATAAGCCTTTTACAAATTCTGTGGCATTATACCGTTGTCTTGCATCTGGTTCTAAAAGGACAGCAACATTGTCCGCGAGCTTTGTAGAAATCTCTCCTCCTTTTTCACCCAACAAAGCCTCTATTGCAGCAATCGACAGAGCAAGCCCAACAGAATCATTCGACTGATTATCCGATTCTATCAATAGGCAGACAGCATTTCGTATTCTCCTGTCAATAGAATCCTTTTTCCCAGAGAAATCGCTGTAATACGCATCCAAGTATTGCCTAATTAAAGGTTTGCCGTTTTCTATTAATTTTTCCTCACCCCATGGTATCCCAACAATTTCTCTTTCGTAAAGCAGAGGCGTTTGTGGTTCTATTTGTGCTATTACTTTGTACTCGCCCCATCTTTCTGTCTGCAATAGGTCTGCAGATCGAATCCCCGTTACGAGTATTCTACCCATTTCAGACTGCAAGTCTCGACAAGCCAAAGTGCTTATGTTCCCCTCAATAATTGCAAGGACGTAATATAGTTTCTTACCCATAGGTCTTTCGTCTATAAGACCGGACCCCCGCACCAAGCGCAGAGTAATACCATTTTTGCCCCATACTGTTTCCTCTTCTACCTCATTCTCAGTAATCGCGCAAATCGGAAAAGGGTTTGAGTGACGATATGACAGGATATGGTTCTTGACGTAGTTTACAAAAATGGCATATAAATTATTACAATCATCAGAACTAAATCCTTCAAATTCTGTGTAATGCTTCTCATCTGGCCTTGCCAAATCTAAGAAACCTTCAACTAATTCCCCAAGGGTTAATCTACTGGGCTTTGCCATTCTTTGAATAACGTATTTGTAAAAGGCCTGTTCGATTTTATCAATGTCGCCACAGGTTTCTGCTCGCCACCAGGCTTCCTCCCACAAAGAGGCTCCTTCAGTATTCTCAATATAGTCCTCCATATCTTCTGTGGGATTGTCGTAAAGCGTTCCGGCATAACTCCATACTTCTTTAATCACAGTCATTACTTTTTGCCGCAACTCGGTATTTTCAAGTAACTCTATAATCTGATCGTTCACAAATTATCTCTCATTTGGATTTATCATTGCTTTTTTTGTATTATTTCGTAGCTCTTTTCTATAACGGCCTTAAACTCATCCGAGAGCGTATGCCAGTCGATTACATCGACAATTATGGGCAGGTCGGAGGCGGCAAAGGTATCTTTCAGTGACTCTATTTTTCGCCAGTTTAATTTCTCGTTGCCGACAAGCACCAGGTCAAGGTCGGAATATTTTTCGGCATTGCCTTCGATGCGTGAACCGAACGCCCGGACCTCACAGTCAGGCGCCTGCTCACTCAGAATCCGCTGAATCTCGGCCAAATATTTTTCTTCTATATCAATCATTACGTTCTTCCAGGTGCTCCAGCAGGAATTTCGCATCAGTTATAAAACGTAATGCGGTTTCATAAACGGTTTCTGCCTTTTGTTCATCGTAAATATGCGAGCTAAGGTTGCGTGCGTCGCCATAAGTGAACCAGGCAAGAGGGTCATCGATCAGACCGTAACGGGCTGCCATACGAAAAAATTCTTTGCGCGTACGTAGATACTCAGCATCCGCCGGAGAAATGTTTTGTCGCAACCATCGCTGGATATACTTCCAGCAGAGCTCGTATGCCACTTCAAAGTTCTGGATAACGCCTGCCTTTATGGCATCTATCTGGTCGGAATTTAACGCCGCCATAAAATCCCTGTCATTGGCTACATTTAATGTTCTTTCCAGAGATTCAACCGCCTTGCGAAGACTGGTCAGCTCAAGTTTCATTATAGTTCAGCTTGCAATACGAACTGCGATATTATTTTGCGTACTCGATACATCGGACTTCACGCAGCAGCGTCACCTGGATTTCGCCTGGATAGGCCATTTCAGCCTCAATCTTGTTGGCGATGTCGCGCGCAATTTTCATAGCCGCGGCATCATCAACTTTGGATGCATCGACAATCACGCGGATTTCTCGCCCGGCTTGAATAGCATAGGCATTCTCAACGCCCTTGAAGCTGGTGGCAATTTCCTCGAGTTTCTCCAATCGCTTGATATATCTTTCAAGCGTTTCTCTTCTGGCGCCGGGCCGAGAGGCACTGATCGCATCGGCAGCACCAACAAGCGGAGTATAAGGATTGTCCGGCGGGATGTCACCATGATGTCCGGCGACAGCGTTCAGCACGATAGACGACTCGTTGAACCGCTTGAGGTAATTTGCACCTATGACCGGGTGGCTGCCTTCAACCTCATGGTCGATGGCCTTGCCGATGTCGTGCAATAGGCCTGCCCGCCTTGCCAGCGAGCCGTCCAGTCCAAGTTCATCAGCCATGACCTGCGTCAGAAATGCCACTTCAATGCTGTGGCGAAGCACGTTTTGCCCGTAGCTGGTTCTAAAGCTCAAAGCACCAAGTAAACTGAGCACTTTATTGCTCAACCCCCTGACGTTGGCCTCTACGGCAGCATCTTTGCCAAGTTGCAGAAGCTTAAGGTTGACGTCTTTTTTGGTCTGGGTGACAAGCTCCTCGATCCGAGACGGATGAATTCGTCCATCCTGTATGAGCCGCTCCATTGAAAGGCGGGCAACCTCCCGCCTGACCGGATTGAACCCGCTTACTACGATCATTCCGGGCGTATCGTCAACGACGACATCTACGCCGGTAGCTTTCTCGAACGCCCGAATATTGCGGCCCTCACGGCCGATGATTCGCCCTTTCATGTCGTCATTTGGTATCTCGACTGTCGAGACGCTGACTTCACAGGTTTGCTCGGCAGCGTACCGTTGGATTGCGGTGCTAATTATTTCTCGGCCTTTTTCATCAGCAGCTTCGAGGGCCTCATCAACTTTTCGCTGAATCAAGGCCGACATCTCATGCTCGCATTCGTCTTCGAGACGCTTTAGTAGCAACTCTCTGGCCTCATTGACATCCATGCCGGTAATTTTAAGCAGTTGATTTTTCTGTTGTGCCATCAAAACAGATAGTTGCTTATCCTTCAGATCGACATTTCGCATTCTCCTGTCGAGCTCTTGTTCCTGTTGCCTTAGTGAATCTTCCCGCTGCGTGAGCAGTTCAGCCTGGCGTTCGAGGGCATCCCCGCGTTTGGCTAACCTCATCTCGGTTTCCCGCAGTTCGCCACGAATTTGCTCAGCCTCAGCCGCGAACTCTTCTTTTCTTTTGATCGTTTCTGCGGCGGCATCGAGCTGGGCAGATTTGATTATGTTTTCCGCTTCCCGTTTGGCACCTTCGATTTGTCGCTGCAAGTCCTGCTCAAAAGTCTTGGCCCTTGTTCGGGAAAGCATCTGATAGACAATGGCAGCCAGGCAACCTCCCAGAAGAAGGCCAACAACAAGGGCACTGATTACCGTTGTCGGCCCTATTTGCGTCAGAATACTCATAATCCCTACCTTTCCCCGATGGTTGCAAAAACGTAACCAACTATTACGCGACAGGAACAGGTTGCGGGCTTTTCGGCAGGAAAGCTGCAAAGAAATGCGGTCGGTCACGAAATCCTTTTCTTGGGGCGAATAATCAGCTAACTAAGGCAATCCGCCTTTGGCGGACTGGTGCTCTAATTTTCGCTCTTGGCAGCGTCGTTTTCTGTAAATGGTTGGCTGATTCTATGCTTAACATCGACACTCCGTCGTTGACAAGCAAACGCTCTTTTTTCACGAGATTTCGTCCCGATCTATCGGGATTCACTTTCAGCCGCCCTGCAGAGGACCCGGCACCGACTTCGAAGCCCACTCTGCAGCAGGCGCCAAAAATATCTTTGTAACTTAACTACCGTCAGGACAAAGCCTTACCACTGCTCCCGTCTTACCCGTCCCTGTATAAGCCAATAACAGATTGCCACAGATGATACGGGACGAGCCATACTCTTGTTCGTCATCGGCAATCTACTAAGTATAGTAAAGCATTTTCAGTTGGTCGTCAACTAAAAAGTAAAAATAAATGACCTGTGTCTGCGATCTTTTCTGTGGAAATTCAGCGAAAATTCTTGCGAAGTCAGCCGGCTCTGCGTTAGAATTACCAACAGAGAAAAGCTCTATTGGAGGACATTCAAATGAGAAGGGCAAATCTAATCAGCTTCGGTGCGGTATCTCTACTGCTCGTTTTATGGCCTGCCCAAAGCCCTGCCCGCCAGCCGTATGGCGGGCCGGCTAAAGAGTACGTTCTGACGGTAGGGAGCGAAGAGCTTCGATTCGTGCCGCAAGGCGAAAAGGGCTATGTAGTTAAGCAAGCCAGCCGAAAAGCGGGAATAAGCGCCTTGGCTGCCACGCTGTTTCTGGAGCAAGGCAGGGTCCAGCCAATTGGCGGCCTCGACCGCCACGGTGTATGGATAGTAGAGAATGATGGCCAAGCCAGCCGCAACGAAGACACGATTCGCTCGCTGCGAGCCAGCGGCCAGGTGGCATACGCCGCCCCGCTGTTCCTCGCTTGCGCGAGGACAAGTCTACCCCTGCAAGAGCAGGGGTCCGGCGACGAGACTGTCGCCGTCATTCCTGAGATTGTCGTGCGTGTGAAGCCCGGCACGGAGATTGAGCAAGTCCAGCAGCTATGTAGAACCGCTCGCTGCACAATTAAAAAGCGGATGGAATTCACGACGCAGGAGTATCTGCTGGAAGTCTTGGGGCCGGATGCCGAAGCGGTTTTCGCTGCTGTGGAAGAACTCGGCCAAGCTCCAAAAGTAGAATGGGCCTGCCCGAACACCGCATCGCGGCTGCGCCCGGCTGGAGAGGCTGTATCTACTGAGAAATTATCTCAAAACGCGACTTGTCATTCTGAGCGCAGCGAAGAATCTCTTATTTCCGCTGGCCAGACCCTTCGCTTTGCTCAGGGTGACAGTTTTGAGATAGCCTCCAACGCTCGTCTTTATTCGCAGGATTCTCCACAGGATGCTCTTGGCGGTTCTGCCCCATCAGGTGTGATCCCCAACGATGAGTATTTTCCAATGCAATGGCACCTGCACAACACGGGTCAATCGGGCGGAACACCAGGCGCCGATATCCGCGCCCCCGAAGCCTGGGAAATCACGACCGGAGAACCGAATATCGTCATCGCCGTGATCGACTGTGGTGTGGACCTGAACCACCCGGACCTGATCAACAATCTAGTGCCGGGATATGACTTTTACGATAACGATTATCAGCCGGGGCCGGCACTTGACCACCCGTCCAATGCCCACGGCACGATGTGTGCTGGGCTTATAGCAGCACAGGGCAACAATGGAATTGGAGTCACCGGAGTGACATGGAACTGCAAGATAATGCCCATTCGCTTGATTCACCGGATGCCTAATGGTACAGTGGCCATTACTACGGAGGCAGACCGCGCAACGGGCTTTCGTTGGGCAGCCAACAAAAGGGCTGATATCTTGAGTAACAGTTGGACTTGGAACGTCGCGGCTCCAATCTTTCACTCCGCCCTCCTGGACGTCACCAGAGATGGTGGAATCGGTCGCGGTGGGAAGGGGTGTATTGTGCTGTTCGCCGCGGACAACCAGTCGGGTCCTGTCCCATATCCCACGAAATACCCAGAAGTGATTGGCGTCGGGGCCACACACCATGATGATGTACGCTGGTATTACAGCAACTACGGCCCGGAGCTGGACCTTGTGGCACCAAGCGGGGGTCTCTCATACGCAGATTGGCTGCCTACAAAGGGAATGGTATGGCCTTGGACCACAGACATCAGTGGGCCAGCGGGATGGAACATGGATCCATTCTACCCCAACATCCTGGACTACCAACCGTCGGTGGGCACGTCGGGGGCCTGCCCCGTTGCTGCCGGCGTGGCGGCCCTGATTCTTTCTATTGAGCCCAATCTGAACAGCGACGAGGTTCGGCATTTCCTGGAGCGATCTGCGAAGGACCTGGGCGCTCCGGGGCGGGACGATTACTACGGCTGGGGCCGGGTCGATGCACGAGCGGCTTTAGATATGGTCTTAGCCAAGCGGGCGGACCTGAATAACGATTGGAAGGTAGATTTCAGCGATTTCGCAGTGTTTGCCAAGTGTTGGAAGACGGATGATTTGCGAGGCGATATAGGCCCTATCCCGCGACCTGACGGCGTTCTGGATGTCCGTGACCTTGCCCTGATGGGCGAGTATTGGCTGAAAGAGATTCCAGAACTGGGCCTATTCGCACACTGGAAACTCGATGAGACAGAAGGAAGCATCGCGCAGGATAGCGTCGGGGACAAAGACGGCACGCTGAATGGCAATCCGGTTTGGCAGCCTGCGGGGGGCAAGGTAAATGGAGCGCTCGAATTGGACGGTCTTGACGATTACGTCAGCACGCCCTTTATCCTTGACCCGGCAGCAGGGGCGTTCAGCATCTTTGCCTGGATAAAAGGCGGTAAGCCGGGGCAGGTAATAGTATCGCAGATAGGCGGAATGAATTGGCTCCTGGCGGATGCCACAGAAGGTAAACTTATGACGGAGCTAACAATTGCTGGCAGGTTGGGCCGGCCATTGAGCTCACAGACTATCGTTACTGATGATGACTGGCACCGCATTGGACTTACCTGGGATGGGTCCAACCGAAAACTGTACGTGGATGATGTTGAGGTCGCCAAAGATACCCAGACCAGCCCGGCAGGTTCAACCGGCGGCCTGTATATTGGTGCTGGCAAAGGTCTTGAGGCCGGCAGTTTCTGGTCCGGCCTGATAGATGACGTCAAGATCTACGACCGGGCGGTTACTCCCTGAGCGCATCGTTTTTTGCCACAGAGAGCACCTCAGAATTCAGAAGTCAGAATTCTGTCTTCTGTCGTCTGTCCTCTGTGGCTCTTTTTCTTGCCCCTTTTTTGTTGGGAATTCGCTTCAGGGCAAACTGTCGCTCAAATTGAAACCCAGCACAAAATCGTCAACGAAAACAAAAAGCTCATCGAGACCTTCCAGAAAAAAATCTCTGCCTTCGGCGACTAAATAAGCGCTATTCTTGGCAACCTCATAAGTATATACGCATATACTTATATACTGTAGACGCAATTGCCAGACCGAAAACAAAAAGCTCATCGGAATCTTTGAGTAGAAGATAAAGGACAAAATCGCCGAGGTATGGGGGAGATAGCAGATTCACCAAATCATTGCTGTCCGTGGCGGCTGGCAAGTGAGATAAGAGACGATCCCGTCGCTCGGGTAATGGGGCACGAGCCACCGGCAAAATGTCGCCAGCCCTCTTTGGTGCTATCGTGGCAACGATGGGTTCTTGGGGATATTGTCAAGCTGGTCCATAAGCTTAGCGATGGCGTATTGTGCGGCACGAAAATAGGCTGACTTGGGCATCCAGACGCCGGAACTAAGGTCTGGCCGAGGCTCTATGCCGTCTGCGATGCCGACTATAGCAGGCTCGGCTTCGCCTGTGGAGGCCTGCCCCGAGCGCAGTCGAGGGGAAAACTTTGCCACAATTCTAACCTTTGCGCCCCTTACCGGCTTGCGAATCTCCGCCGCCTTGACGATACAGATAGTTAGCTGGCTCTGCTCATTCGGGTCGATTGCAAAGCCGCGGGCAGCCAGAAACTTGGTGATTTTCTGCTCACAAAATTTCGCCACCTCGCCGTCAACACCACCTTCGCGGCAAACAAACAAGCACACGCGAGTTGGCGCCGTCCAGCCGGCTGGAACTTCCCAGTCCGTTATGTCGATCTTAAAGTCCGAATGGGCTGAGCTTACAAGCTCGGGCGGAAAATTCTGCTGGAGGCAGCTTTGTTGGCCGGTGCATCCAGCAAGCAGTAGTGCTGGCAAAACAAAGACTATTGAGTATTGGCGCAAGCGGTTGCCACCTTCCAAAGCATCTGTCCAGCACATAGAGGCCGCCTCCGATTTATCCGCCAGATTTACCCGCCAGACGTACGGCGGGCGAGTGGCGGATTTATTTTATCTTTCTCTCCGGTCCAAAAAAGAGGAACCATGTCTCGTTATAAGTAGCTGCGCCCACACCTCGTTTCTTTATCACCTTTTGGCCAACAGTCTTGGTGAAGCTCAGTTCAACATCGGCCTTGACCTCTTTCCACTTCCAGAAGAGAAAATCTCCCTTGTCCGGGTCTGTCCCGGCCACATGGATCAAACAAGAAACAGTAGAATCCGCTGTCGTGGGGTCATCAACAATTGCGGCACCTAAGTTATCGAGTTCAGCCAGCACCGCTCCGGAGACATGCTGCTTGCCCAGGTCCGCGGCCCCCACCGCTTTAACATCGAGGTAGACTTTGCCCGGCCCCAAGAAAGATTCATCGATGCCACCTTGCTCGACGGCTCTTGTTGTGGCCGCGTTCAGGGCTCTCTGATGCATCGCCGATAAAACGCCCACATTAGTAGGCGGCAGTATCTCCGTCTTGGTTGCGCAGCCCGTGGCCGCTGCCACCATACATAAAACAACCACTTTTGTCAGCTTTTCCGCCAGAACCTTCATATTCTTACCCTTCCATGAAAAAATACTGCGCTAAAAAAAACACCTTAGAAAACCTTCGCTACTTTGCATATGCACAATTGTAAATTGACAATTGTAAATTGACAAATGAAAAATACCGCTGGCAGTTGACACCGGCCAGGATTGCTGATAAAAATGATTCTGCAAAAACTGTTGGCGAATGGATTAAAAAATCGTTGGGGAGAGACGCTATGCAACTGATAGAATTTCTGAATAAATCAAAAGTAAAGTACAAAGTCAGTAAGCATCAGCCAACCTTTACCGCCCAGCACATGGCCGCCGAAGAACACGAGCCGGGCAGATACGTCGCCAAGCCGGTCATCGTCAAGGCCGACGACAAATACGTAATGTGCGTGCTTGCCGCTCCTTACAAGGTTGACCTCGGTGCCTTGAAAAAACAGTTAGGCGTCAAAAAAGCTGTGCTGGCGGACGAAACCGAGGTCGGCAAGCTGTTCCCCGACTGCGACCTGGGCGCCGAGCCGCCGTTTGGCAACCTTTATGACTTACCTACCATCATGGACAAGGCCCTGGAAAAGGATGACCATATCCTGTTCCAGGCTGGCAGCCACGAAAAAGCCATCCGTATGAGCATGGCCGATTATCGAAAGCTGGTTCAGCCCAAAGTGCTCCAGTTCAGCTACCACATGAGTTCTTGAACAAACTATGATTTACAGAAGTAACCTAAAATGCTGATGGCTTTCTTGGCAAAGCCTGTATTTGAGTATTTATGGTGCGTGTAATCTTGCAGGCGGTATAAGTATCCGCGCAGAATTACATAGATTAATATCCCGAAAGCATCGGTCAATTTTGATTTTAGCATCATCTAACAGGATTCCTATAAGATTATTTATCAGTCTTTATGTTAAGAGAACACTATATATAGTATAATTTAGTGATTGGGAGCCTTACATGTTGAGCAGAAAGAGCTTTTCTGCTGTGGCGAAGGAAATTGTAAAATATTTTTCGGTTCGCACCTAACTTGTGTTGACTTAAGCAAAAGTTAAGTTATAATTAAACTGTCAGCAAACAAATGACGAATAAGTACGTAGTTGTTTCTACCGATGACATTATAGTCAAAGGACCATGTGCTGCTGTTGCTTATGCACGGAGGCTTAATGGCAAAAGACCTGCTCATGATTACATAGAAAAGCTGGAGAAGGAAAAGCAGGCAAAATTGGCAAAACGTTTCACAACAATGGCACAAACCGGTGAGATTTGGAATGAGGAGCAATTCAAGAAGCTTGGTGGGAAAAGTGGCAGAATATATGAGTTTAAGGTTCATCCCAAAGTCCGTGTTCCGTGTTTTCAGCTTGGTAGAACTTGGTTTTTAACGCACGGCTTTGATAAAGAGAAAGGCAAAACACCTCCAAGAGAAATTGAGCGTGCAGAACAAATTATGAAAGAACATATATCGCAGATCAGACAATAAATAAGAAGGAACCTTTTTATGGCACAAAACTTCATACAAAAACTTATGTCTGATGATGAAGGTAGAAAACTTTACTTTCGTGAGGACTTAATATTCGAGATCACCGAAGCAATCTGCAAGATTATGAAAGAAAGACAGATTAGTAAGGCAGACCTTTCCCGACTAACTGGCGTCAGCAAAAGTAATATCAGCCAGCTTCTCCGTGGCGACCAGAATATGCGGCTGACAACAGTGGCTGATCTCTTGTATGCGGTGGGTTCAAAGTTGCAGGTCGCAGCCGTTCCAATAGATACTGACAAAATATTAGAAATGGTTACTTCCAGCGGGCAGGAACAGTGGAGTCCTGCAAGGAAATTCACGGTCAAAGAACCGGAATATAACGGTTTTAGAAAACAAGAAACACGACTGATTCAGGCGGCTTAGTTTATGGTGAAAAATACAGCAAAGAGCAAAAGTGCACGAACAGAGAGGACGTTCCCTGGTCTAATGGTTTCTGATAGAGTAGAGTTAAAAGATGTTTGCCTAATAACCTCCAAGTGTAATCAAACCCCCAAAGCCCATTCCGGTAAAAAGACGTACAATATCGACTATTCGGCTAAAGTTCAAACAGACAAGAAAAATGGCTACATTATTGTCATTCCAGGTTTTCACTTTGAAGCTTTTGGCAAAAATGAGAACAAAGAACCGGTTATTGTTATTGATGCTTCTTTTGTTTTGACTTACAAAATCGACAATTTCCAAGGTCTAACTCAAAAAGGATTCGAACAATTTGCAAATCTGAATGGTATTTACAACGCGTGGCCGTATTGGCGAGAATTTGTCCAGAACACTATCGTCAGAATGGGCTTACCTTCCCTTTCGATTCCAGTTTTCAGAATTGTGGAACCACCCAAAGATAAAAATATTAGAATGAAGGGATCAAAAAGAAAACAGACAAAGAAAAGCTCGTTTAATACCTAGATCTTATGTTTTCTGAGGGAAGAATACGTGCTATACTTAAAGAGTTTCAGGTTTGAAAAGTGAATATGGGGGCGAATAGTTTCGACCGGATGGCGGAGAGGCAAGCTGCATGCCCAGCACGGCGGTCTATTCTCTAACCCATTGCGAGTCCGCCAAAGATGGACGCGGCAATCTCACCTCATCTTGCTATAAATTGCTTCCTCTAAGGGTGAAAGACGGGATTCGAACCCGCGACCCTCGGAACCACAATCCGATGCTCTATCCGAACTGAGCTACTTTCACCACCAAAATCGGTCGCTCAAAGCGACGGAAAAATAAAAACGCGCACCGAATCATCAGCCGGCGCAGCTTTATATTTTACACAAGGCCTCAGTTATGTCAAATACGCATTACTTGTTTTGTCCCAAAACGCCTTTCGATGACAATTTCTGTAGGGCTTTGTAACATATCCGCATCCGACGCAATTATATTTGGTGAAGCCGAGCCGCTCACTCGGCTTTTTTGTGAGCTTCTGGGCAGCAATGGGGGCTAAAATAAGCTAAAATCACGTTCTCTGTAAACGTAGACCGATTTTGCCCCTCTATACTTGCAGAGATCTCCAGGGTTGCAACCGGACTTGCTGCTAAGAAACGTTTCGATAAGCAGGCAGGCAAGAATTGCTGAACAGAGAATTTGAAGAACTGGTTAATGAACACAGCCGACGGGTGCTGAATGTGGCTCTGCGGGTTTTACAGAATGCCGATCTGGCCCAAGACGTGCACCAGGAGGTATTTCTGGCGATCTGGCGGCGATGGCACAAATACAACGGCCAGGTGAACTGGGGCGCATATCTGTACAAGGTCACGGTAAGAAAGGCCCTCGAGATGGCCCGACGCCCGCAGATTGAGCGGCTTGAACCGCAGCGCCTCGAGCACCCGCACACAAAAGAAAAGCCGGATGGGCAGTTAGCGGCCGACGAGCTGCGACAGGAGCTGGCCCAATGCCTGGCCAGATTACCCAAGCGCCAGGCAGATATATTTGTGCTGTCCAGAATAGAAGGCTTGCGGCACCCAAAGATAGCTGAGATTCTCGGTTGTTCAGAGAATACCGTCAGAGTTCATTTGCATCGAGCAATGAAGCAATTAGCTGCCAAACTTAGTGACTATCTGGCTGAGTGACATAGGTGAATCATGGATACACACGAAGAGACGAATGAATTGCTGGTGGCTTTTGTGCTCGGAGAACTGCCAGCAGAAAAATCGTCTGCAGTCAAGGCACATCTGGCTGAGTGTAACCACTGCGCCAGTGAGTTGAAACGACTTGAAGCAGTGCTTCAGTGCACCGAGAACATGAGCAGTCTGTCGGCTGACGAGCGGCTGTGTGAATCAGCCAAGGATAGAATCTTTGCAGCAGTAAGCAGCCAAGAAAAACTCAAGACTATTGCCTGGCCGAATGTCGGCCGGGTTTTGGGACGGAGAATAATTATGACAACTTCAATAGCAAAAATTGGCATTGCAGCGGTAGTTGCAGTGGCTATGGGGCTTTTCGGCCTATTAAAACTGGAGCATGCACCTTCTGAGAAAGAGAATGTATTCGGTCGTTTTGGTCTTCTGGCAAAAGCCTGTGCTGCGGAGGAGGCGTTTTTCATCGCCAAAGGTATCGCTCACGTCAAGAACGAAATCATCGTTTACCCGGGCGTTAAGGAGCAGAATGCATCAGGTCAGCCGAGTGAGAGTCCAGATTACACATGGCTTCCGATGTGCTCATTGAAGGCTGACGGCAGACTTGGGATGGACCAGTTAAAGCTCTCTGTCGGGACGCAGACTTACGTTGTAATTGACGAGTCTTGGCACGATTCCCTCACCGGTTATTTCGTCCGGCTGTTAAAAACAAGCCAAAATCCCATCTTTGCCAATTCGTATGATGGCCGATTCGTTTATACAGCGAGCGTAGGACCGGATGGGACGTTGCAAGCCGTCAAGGAAGCAGTGACACGCCGGTTCAAACTTCCCCGCAGCGCTGCCGAGTTTCTTGGGATAGCAGTTGGCCTTAAAAGTTCGCTGGCTAAGGATGGTCCCACGGTCCAGAGCGTTGAGCAGGGAACCCTGTCCGATGGAAAGGCGGCACATATCTACAAAGTGGGAACCGAAGACCCTAATGGAGAACTTAAAAGTTACTGGCTGTTCAAGGTCCGCGATGATGACACAACTATCGCGGAGAAAGAATTTGTGCTGTATGGGAGGCCGCAACTACTTATCCGGCGGGTATTGACCGAATCGGTTAAGGCACCGGCGATAAGCTGGAACCTCAGCGAGATTAGTGGGCTCAATGTCACAACCGAACAAAGCCGGCTCGTATCCGTGACACCAGATATGGTCATACCGAAAGTTACGGTCCAGCGCATGGTCAAACACGCTAAGTTTGAAACCTACATCTTCTCGGCTAAACCTTGCTGGACCAGCGATGTTGAAATAACTGACTGCCTCGACCTCGTCAGCTTTCCCCGCCGCGCGTTTGTTCTCGCCTGCCGCGCTGATGATGGTCGTCACGTGGTTCTGGTGCAATCACCAACCTACAACAAGATGCTTGGCGCACGCGTCAAAGAGGGCAAACTGGTTTATACTTCGCCGAACGGGTTCAAGGTCTGGGGAGGTGGGCCAGAGAAGTGGTATTCAAAAATCCTCCTGCAAAGTGCTCAGGCCAGCATTAAGGATCCGCCGGCCAATGACCGCATCGGTTATGTGCTTGAATCACCTGCGGGCACCTTCCCAGCCCTTGCGATCAACGGCCCTGTTAGTGACCAAGAGCTGCGTAGTCTGATCGACAGTCTTATTCCAGCCAAAGAATATCTGAAAAGTCGGGCGGTCAAATTCCAGAAGCGATGACCGTAGTTGCTGATTTTGTAGAATGGCAAATCAGGCCGGGCTTTTTGCTCGGCCTTTTTCATGCGCTTTTGTGCGCCAGAGCGAGAATTTTTATTTAGGTCTTATTTTTCTGTCGCAAACACAGCGAATCCTGCACTATATAGTGAAAGCAATGATTCTGGGAGTATTTTTGAGGTGCTGAAGATGCCTGAAACCGACCGATACTACATTGAGCGTTGTTTAGATGGCCATCCGGACGATTTTCGCTACCTTGTGCGTTCTTACCAGGCCGTCTTATTAGCCCACCTGGCGGGAAAATTAGGTAATAAAGATAAGGCTGAGGAGGCCGCACAGGAAAGTTTCGTGCGGGCGTATTTTGGATTAAAGAGCCTAAACAAACCTGAGTCATTCTTTTGCTGGCTTTTTGGGATTGCCGACCGCGTTGCGAAAGAGCATCAAAGGCGCGAGCAAATTCGCCAGCAGCGAGAGACAATCCGCTCATTCTCAGAAGAGAACCCCAGCCCAGAACTGTCCCAGGATTATGCGCTGGAGGCGGCAATTGCCGGGTTGCCTGAGACATATCGGCAGGTTATTTTGCTTCGGTACTATGGTGGTCAGTCGTGCAATCAAATTGCTGACAAGCTCGATATGCCTTTGGGAACCGTCACAAAAACGTTGTCACGAGCATACGCCATGCTCCGCCAATCGCTGCAGCAGCATGAGCGTAGTGAAGTTGGTGAGGTGTAAAAATGAACTGCGCAGAATACAGAGAACTGTTAGTTGCCTATATTGAAGGTCTTCTGAATGAGACCGAAAAACGGTTGGTCGCCCAGCATCTGAGGGATTGTGCCGTATGCCGGGCGGAACTGAAACAGATAAGCAATCTTTACAGCCGGCTGGTTAGTAATGGCAAAAAACTCGCACAGACAAATCTTGAAGACGTGGTGCTGGAGCGAATTATCACAGAACAAAACGTCAGGCTCAGAGCCGCCAGCAAGATTGGCGCAGGCCTAAATATAAGGAGAATAATTATGGAAAGTAGAATAATGAAATTCGCTGCTGCCGCAGTGATAATTGTGGCCACAGTGCTTGGGCTGCACTTGTTTAACCCATTCCGAGCAACTGTAACCTTTGCCGATGTCATCGAGCCTATTCTCAAAGCCCGTACTGTAGTTCTTGACTTCATCGTGGGAAGCGAAGAAACCGGGCCGGTTATGCACGATATAATTGTCGGTTCGAAGATCAGGCGAACAATAACAATCTCGAACATGGAAACCATCATGATAATCGACCTGGATAATGCCAAGATGCTCACGCTGGATCCGTCCAGCAAGGGCGCAGCGTTGGTTGACATAAAGGGGTATCTGAGGGAAGGAACCAGAAACCTTATAGAATTTGTCCGTAATGCCGTCATCAGGGTGAAAGACCGGCCCGATATACCGGTCCAGGAGCTTGGGCAGCGTGAGATTGACGGGCGAAAAGTTGTCGGATTCCTGGTTCGTGGCCATAATGAAGAGGTTACGATCTGGGCTGACGCCCAGACGGCTCAGCCGATACGCATTGAGCTGCTGCTGGGGCAGACACTTTACATTCTCAAGAACATCAAGTTTGATGTTCCGGTAGATGAGACGCTTATAAGTATGGAACCACCCGCCGGCTACACGCTTAGCGACAAACAGTTCGATATGAGTCAATTCACGGAGCAGGATTTCATAACAGTCCTTCGACTCTGGGTCGAGCACGTGCTTGGCGGCAGCTTCCCGCAGAGCTTGACTGTCGGAGATTTAATGAGCCTGACCCCTCGGTTGGGAGAAAAAATCGGTCAGTTGAATATTTCCGACGAAGAAAAGACGCAGCTTGGCATGACCTTGGGACGAGGATTTGTGTTCTTCCAGCAAATGGGACCAAGTGGGATCGACTGGCACTATGCCGGTAGCGGCGTAAAGCTCGGCGAGGCCGATAAGGCTATATTCTGGTATCGGCCGAAAGGCTCCGCCACTTATCGCGTCATCTACGGCGATTTGAGCGTCAAGGATGTCGCCCCAGATGATTTGCCGAAGTAAATGTTCTCAACAAGTATAATATTAAACATCAAGGCCGGGCTTTTTGCCCGGCCTTTTCTTTTACACGCTATTCAACAAACATAATCCAGCGAACAATTTAAGGAAATCTGCAAAAAGATTAACCACAGAGAACACAGAGAGCGCAGAGAAGAAAAAAATATAAAAAAATTCTCAGCGGACTTTGCGAACTCTGCGGTAAAAAATAGTAAATAAAGCCTCAAAAATATGTAAAATGCCCCTTGGCGAGCGTGATATAAGGTGAGAGCGCTCTTTTGCCCGGGTGTAGTGAGCCGGAAATGATCGAAGACGAACTTTTGAAGTGGAAATTCAAGCTTGGCAGCCGCGAAGCCCTGTCCCGCATTTACCAGAAGTACGTCCACAGTCTGCTGAGCCTGGCTATGGGCCTTTTGAACGACCCCTATGAGGCCGAAGATGTGGTGCAGGATGTGTTCGTCTCTTTTGCCAAGAGCGCCGGCACATTCGGCCTGAAAGGCAGTTTGAAGGCCTATCTGGCCCAGAGCGTCGTCAATCGTGCACGAGACAGGTTGCGCTGCAGACGTGCCTCGCAGCGTCGTATGGGCAAATATGCTGCTGTGGCCACCGACCCGGGCGAAGCGGATCAGCAGCTCGTTTACAGCGAGCGATGTGAGCGGCTCAGTTGTGCCCTGGCCGAGCTGCCCTACGAGCAGCGTGAGGCCGTCCTGCTGAAAGTCAAGCAGGATATGACACTCAAAGAGATCGCCAGGCTCCAGGGCGTCTCGGTAAGCACGGCTCATGGCCGATACCGGTATGGCTTAGACAAACTCAGGGCCCTTTTAGACAGTGAGATTTGACCATGAAAGGCAACGAGAAATTCGAAGATGTGATCAGGAAGGATTTGGATGTTCGTGCCAGCGACAGAACATACAACCGCATGTGGGAAATCGTTCTGGACGCGCACGAACAATCGAAGCAGAAACCATCAGCCACAAGGCTGACAATCGCAAGGAGAACAATTATGAAAAGTCCAATTACAAAACTCGCAGCCGCAGCGGTAATAATCATTGCCGTGCTTATCGGAATACATCAGATAGGTGGTGGAGGCAGTGTCGTTTTCGCGCAGGTTGCCCAGCAGCTTCACAACGCCCGCACTATGACTTATAGCGTTGTGACTCACACGCCTGTCAAAAATATGCCGACCGTGCGGACAGAAATGGCTTTCAAGGAACCTGCATATATGCGAACGACAACAGCAGATGGTTTCATCACAGTTATAGATTGGACCCAGGTCCGAGGTATTAGTCTCTGGCCATCGAGAAAACAGTTTATCGACTTCGAGGCGTCCAACTATCGGCACGACCCGGCTCAGGATCCTTTCGTGGTCATTGAAAAATTAAGGGCGCTGCCCTGCCAGGCCGATGAGGTGCTCGGAGAGAAAGAAATAGATGGTAGAGTGCTTCAAGGGTTCCGGGTCAATCAAGAAAACGTGACAAATACTGTTTGGATCGACCCGCAAACGGGACAGCTTGTTCGTGTGGAAATGGAGTTCACAGACGCGCCGGGCATGAACAAGATAATGACCGATTTTCAGTTCAATGTTGAACTCGATGACTCGCTTTTTAGCCTAACGCCGCCGGATGGTTTCACGCGCCTTGGGATTCAGGCAGATGTCTCCACAGTAACTGAACAGGACCTGATAGAATACCTGCAAATGTGGTCTACTTGGACCAAAGATGGCACGTTCCCACCGACATTCAACCCTATAGAGTTGCCGAAGGTTACCGCGGAGATGATAAAACAAGGTAAGTTTGGCGAGGGCGAAACATCAGAACAGCAGCGACACGCTGAGGCAATGCAGATGTATCGTGGGATAATGTTCGTGGCGCAATTACCTGCTGAAAGCAATTGGAGATATGCTGGCGAGAATGTGAGATATGGTGATGTTGATACGCCTATTTTCTGGTATCGGCCGAAGGATTCGCAAACCTACCGTGTAATCTATGGCGATTTGAGCGTCAAGGATGTCGCACCAGAGAATCTGCCCAAGTAAATTTGCCATCAGCCGCTGGCTGAATGCCGCTCCAAAGGCCGGGCTTATTGCCCGGCCTTTTCTTTTTTGCGTGCTGAAAAGTGGATATTGGTTAGAGTAAAATATACACTTTGAGCGTTATATTAGCGACAATCGATTGTTCGGCTGTTAAGCAGACAAAGTTCAGATGCTCGAAGATAGGGTGCTATTGTGGAAATTCAAAGCCGGCAGCAAAGAGGCATTTTGCCGTATCTACGAAAAGTACGTCAACGATTTGCTAACGTTAGCAGCAAACCTTCTGGGTGATGCCACCGGTGCTGAAGATGTTGTGCAGGATGTTTTTGTCAAGTTTGTGGAATCCGCGCGGAAGTTTCGGCTAACAGGCAGTCTGAAAGGATATCTGGCAGCCTGCGTGGCCAATCGAGCACGCGACTGCATTCGCAGAAATAAGCGGCAACAGAATGTCCGGCTGGGCCAAGCAGAACAAATAGCACCAGAGCCAGAAAGTCCGGTACAGCTGGTCATGCGGAGCGAAGAGCTGGAAAGAGTAAGTTGTGCGATGACCCAGCTTCCGTACGAGCAGCGAGAGGCGGTTGTTCTTCGTTTGCACGGCGATTTGAGATTCAGACAGATAGCTAAATTGCAGAACGTTTCTATCAAAACCGTCTTGAGTCGATACCGCTACGGACTGAATAGACTTCGGTGGATTCTAAATGGTGAGGTAAGAAAGTGAGACCAGCGGCAGAGAATATTGAGAAGCTTGTTAAGAAGCTGCGTTACCAGGCCAGTGCAGAAGCACATGACAGGATTCGTGAGAATGTTTTGGAGGAACTGGATACATTCCAAAAGCAGAAATCGGGCGCAGTTGCGCCAAATATAAGGAGAACGATTATGAAAAGCCCAATTACAAAATTAGCCGCGGCAGCTGCAATAATTGTTGCCGGACTTTTGCTGCTAAGTCAATTCACTGGTTCAGCAAATATATTACCAGCGGCATTGGCACAAGTGGTAGAGGCCGTTAAAAAACAACCTTGGATGCATACTGTAACTACAACTACATTCAGCAAGCCGGGAGAATCTGGCGTTTGGGAGCGCTGGATATCTTTCGAATACCAAGTCGAGGCAGATATACAGGCCGATGGAAAAGTAATTTTCGAAGACTACTCACAACAAAAGACATATGTTTACGAACCAAGCACAGAGATAATAACAATACATGGACCATTAGCTGGCGCTGTAGGTGAGGGAACATCGGGGCCTTTAGAATACTTACTGATGAAGATTCAGGATCAGGATGAAGGTGTCAAAGTTAAGTTTAAGCAAAAAAGGACAGAACAAGCCGAAATTTACGAAATCACAAGACTCATAGAGACACCATTAATGAAGGGTATCGAGGTAGCTGAGCTGAAAGTGGACCTTAAAACATATCTGCCAGTAGCACTCGAAGTAAGGCTGACGGGATGTGATGGTCAGTTATTATACAGCGGCAGCACGGATTTTGAGTACCCCACAGTTGGCCCCAGAGACATCTTTGATCTTGGAGTGCCTCGAACCGCAAAGATGGTACAGGCTCAACCTAAAGAATGATCCGGTTTACTATGGCGAGTCGGTTAGCCCCGGTGCTGCTGGGTCGGTATTACTGAGGTGGAAGATTTCGGATAATCAGTACCGGGTGATCTTCGGCGACTTAACGGCCATAAATGTGACGGCTGAAGAATTGGCTGAACTTGAGAAGGCCCGGCTACCGTAGCGACTGTGGCGATGCGAACAAAAAGGCCGGCCCCCGAACTCAGCTATCGGGGGTCGGCTTTTTTTATGCGCCCGCAGCAGAAGCGAGCTTTTGGGGCGTGAAAAACTCTCGAAAAAAGCCAATTTTCGTTAGACCCAAATGCGGCTGATAATTGTTATATTGGTAACAGAGGTTTGCTGTGGAGGTTTTGGCCGGCTTTATGGAAGACAAGCTGCTTGTTCTTCGATGTAAACGCGGGAGCAAACAGGCTCTTTCGCGGATATACCAAAAGTATAAGCGCGATTTGCTGCTTCTGGCGATGGCTTTGCTAAATGACGCAAGCGCAGCGGAAGATGTCGTGCACGATGTTTTTGTTTCGTTCGTTGAGGCTATTAACAGCTTCCGGCTGACCGGCAGCCTAAAGGGATATTTGCTAACTTGCGTTGCCAACTGTGCCCGCAACAAAAATAAGGCCGGACAAAGCCACACCAGCCTGGAACAAAACCTCCAGCGAGAGCCTGTAAGCTCAGATGCGGATGATGTGGCTGAATCGATTATATGCAACGAGCAGTTGCAGCAGCTCAGCGAAGCGATGGCACAACTACCATACGAGCAGCGAGAGGTTGTGATTTTGCATCTGCACGCGGCGATGACGTTCGAGGCGATTGCCCGGGCACAGGATATCTCTGTCAATACGACTAAAAGCCGGTACCGGTATGGTCTCGATAAACTAAGGCTGATTTTGGATCAAGAGGCCGAAAAATGAAAACCGCGGATTTATTGAGAAAGTTGATTCACAATTCGATTGTCGAAACCGGTGTGCAGACCGACCAGAGAATTCTCAAAGATGCTTTGGAGCGACTGGAGAAAGTAAGACAGGATAGATTGGCCACAGCTTGGCCAAATGTTGGGAGACTAATCATGAAAAGCCCAATTACAAAACTTGCTACCGCCGCGATTGTGGCTATCGCGTGTTTGATAGGCTTGTCGCTCTGGAGAGGGACGGAATCAGGTATCGCTCTGGCGGACGTGCTGGCCCGCGTTGAGCAGGTCAAGGCTTTTAGTTGCCAATGGAGCGAGAAGATGACCGGCGAGGATCTTAACAAGAAGCCTTACAGTTCAGAATCACGTGGCACCGTTTTGATATCCCAAGAATATGGCTGGAAAACTATCTTTGAAGAACTCGACCCTAATGGCGGAAAGAGCACGTCCGAATTGTATAGGCTCGCAGATAAGAAGACGATGATTAGTATCTTGCACAAGCAGAAGAGGTACTCGCGCGAAGAATTTGACGCTCGTTGGGCTGAAGAGTGGTGGAAGAGCGAGAACGATCCTCGCACGGTGACCAAACGAATCCTGGAATGCAAACACGAGAGTCTGGGCAGGTCAACCATCGATGGCATTGAGGTCGAAGGGTTTCAAACCAACGACCCCAATTGCATAGGCTATCCAAAAGACAAAGTCGAGGTCGATGTCAAGATGTGGGCAGATGTGAAGACACGGTTGCCTGTGCGATACGAATTCACACGTGCTTACTTTGACCAGACGGGAGACAAGATTATCGAGCACGAGCACTTTGTAATGTACGATTTTCAGTGGGATATCCCCGTTGATGCGTCCGAATTTGAGCCGGTCATACCAGATGACTATACGGTTCTGGTGGTCAAGTTTCCAGCCCACATCACTGAGGAGAACGCCATCCAGGGTCTAAAGCTCGGTGCTGAGTTGCTCGGCAATTACCCAGATCCAGAGAGGTTCAGAAATTTCTTACCAGTTCTACGGTCAGCCTTGGAAAAGAGTGAAACCCCTGCAGCCATGCAATTAAAGGAAGAGTTAAAGGGCCTATCGCAACGCGACAAAGCCCAAAGACTCAGTGATGCCACGCTCTCCATACGCTGTCTCGTTAGGTTTTACATGGTGCTCGAGTGGGACAAGAGGGACCCCGCACACTATGTGAAAATCGTTACCCCCAAAGACGCAGATAAGGTCCTGCTGCGGTGGAAGGTATCAGACAACGAATACCGTGTCATCTTCGGCGATTTGCACGCAGAAACCGTTACTAAGGCGAAACTGGCGGAACTCGAAGCGGCGCTGCCCAAGTAGTGCTGTCTTGCTGTCTATTTGGGGAGTTGTCATTGCGAGGCCTGCCTTGCAGGCCGTGGCAATCTCATTACGAAATGGGAGAGATTGCTTCGCTTCGCTCGCAATGACACCCATCGTTTGACCTCCGACAAAGCAGCAGATTGACTATCTTGTGAATCTCTGAACAAGGCCGGGCTTTTGCCCGGCCTTTTTTGTGTGTCTCTGGCTATAAAATCTTGTCTTGACGGCTTCTGCCGGTAAGACTTATAAGTTAGGTATGAAACGCAAAATTCTCATTGCCACGGCCAATCCAGGCAAAATTGCCGAAATTAAGGCAATGCTCGACCCCTGCTTGCGCAGGGGCTTTAGCCCCGGCCACTGGCCGGGGTACCCCCACCGGCAGGCGGGGGCTAATATCCCCGCCCCCACTTTTGCAGGGGTAAACTCGTGCCTGCGAAAGCAGGCAGCGGGGATTCAGTGGGTTGCCCTGTCTAATTTCCCAGATGTTGGCCGGATTGATGAGGATGGCTCGACCTTTGCTGAAAACGCTCGAAAAAAAGCCCTTGGCTATACCAAAGCGACTGGCCTGTGGACAATTACCGACGACTCAGGGCTTGTTGTTGATGCTCTGGGGGGAGAGCCCGGCGTAAAATCGTCAAGATTCTCCGGTGAAAGGGAAAACAATAGAAAACTGCTTGACCATAAAAATATGGCCAAGGTTCTTAAATTGTTGCGGGCCGTTCCAAAAGAAAAAAGAACGGCAAGATTTGTCTGCTGCCTATGCCTGGCCAGCCCCGAAAAGGTCCTAATCGAAACCCAGGGAGTACTGGAAGGTCTTATAGCCGATAAGGAGATTGGCCAAAACGGCTTCGGCTATGACCCGATCTTTTTTGTGCCAACACTGAATAAAACAGTCGGCCAGTTAAGTCCTGAAGAAAAAAACGCCATTTCGCACCGCGGCCAAGCTATACGGAAACTTAAGCCCTTACTCGCTAAGCTCTTACAAGAAGCCTGAATAACCAGGAAGAAATGGCCTCGGACGCAGGGTAGTACCTAAAGTGACAGCACGGCTGTCATTTTAGGCACTTTAGCTCACTTTAGGCAATTTAGCTCACTTATCGCTGCCCTGTTTTTTTGGATTTCTGCAAGGCAGCACTTGACAGACGGCGCGATTCTTTGATATAATAAATATGTTGTTGGAGCTTTCCTATAATAATAGAGTCAGAATTGAGGAGGGCAACCCGGCATTTCATAGGGGGGATGGGCAATGAAAAAGTATGTTTTTATCTTTTTTGCGCTGGCGCTACAGGCAGGGTCGGCAATTTTATGTGCGCAGGCTGCGACCGAAGGCCAGTTTCCGCCGAGCCAATCGGTCGGTTGGTCAGACCTGGCAATTTTTGCTCAGAAATGGCTTACCGATGGCCAGATAACGGAAGGTCAGGATAGCGACGCTGACCTCGACGGCAGCTACAGTGTAGACTTTTTTGACTTCGCTTTGTGGGCGCGATTTTGGTCTACTAATAACTACCAGCAAGACGTTGCTGCGCTGTCTTTGTCATTGCCGCTCTGGTCGGTACAGAGAACTTATGTTCTCGAATATGACCCTTACGCGGATGTGGATTGGATTCGCTGGAACAGGGCCTTGGCCCAGCATCATGACCACATGGGGCGCTTGTCGTTAGACAGGATAAGGGCGTATGATAATGCGGGCTATAGCCTAATCGTTCCTCTGGACTACGCAGGAAAAAGATCGCGCGGCAAGACTTACTGCGATTATAGATTATGGCCCGTTTACAAGTACCTTGCTGGTTTTAGTAGCGATCAAGAAGTGCTCGCTACTTTGAATAACATAAAGCTCTTTGTTCCCAGCATGGAAGAGATAGGTTGTCATCATATCACCTCGCCGTTTCTGACCACATATATCGAGCTGTGGGAACCGGAGCATTGTCCAACAAAACAGATATGGCAATATGAGACTACCCAGGAGTGCATAGACCTGATAAACCAGTATGGAGGGCTCGCGATTATTGCACATCCGACAGCCAGGGCTGGCCTGTATATGGGGTTGAACAACTATGTAGGCATTGAAATTTTCAACGCTTTCTATTATCAGAAATGGCTTCTGGAGCGAGAATATCCAGGCTCTTTTAACTATAACGAGCATTTTCAAGCCGTATGGGATTTTCTGCTTACCTATAAAGACGCCAAGATTTGGGGTTTTGCCGTCAACGACTGGTATGGTCCCTGGAAAGATGCCGATGAACCTTATTCAGATTCCGGCAAAATTCTGGTGATGCTTCCAACATATAGTTTGGATGCGTACAGAAGGTCGCTGGAGGCTGGCTGCTTCTTCGCCATACACGACTGGGGCCAGGGAACGCCAAACAAAAATAAGTATCCCGTCATCGCCGGGATAAAAGCAGCCGGCAGTTCAATCACCATACATACTGACGGCGATGTTATCTGGATAGCTAACGGAGAAAAGGTCGCACAAGGCAATGCTATCGACCTGATGCAATTGCCGCTCGAAAAGGGCTATAAATACGTAAGGGCGGAAATCAGTAATGCCTATGGCACCGTCTATACCCAGCCCTGGAGCATCGCACTTTTTCCTCCATAAGCGTAGGACCTCGCCTCACCGGCGACGGGTAAACTTCAGTGCTGTTTTTTCTTGACATTTTTGTTGCCCGCATTTATTTGTCCATTTCTAAATTTTGCTGCCCAAAGCGCCGATTAGTGGATAAATTACTTACTAACCCTGCCTAAAAAGGCGGGGGCTAAATATTTAGCCCCACGTTTTACGTGGGGTCTTCATCCGTTAATTGCGCGTTCAGCGGTAAAAATGGCAAAATCGAATTCATATAAATCTTTGGTGATTGTTGAGTCGCCGGCTAAGGCAAAAACGATAAACAAGTATCTCGGGCCGGACTTTGAAGTAAAGGCCTCGATGGGACACATCCGCGACCTGCCTGAAAAAGGTCTGCAAGTCGATGTAGAGAACGATTTCAAGCCGACCTACCAGATAATGCCCGGCAAAAAACGCATCGCAACGTCTCTAAAAGCAGCGGCAGAAAAATCCGATAGATTGTTCCTGGCTACCGACCTGGACCGTGAAGGTGAAGCGATCGCCTGGCACCTGGCACAAATACTCGGCGTGCCGGAAGGAAAAACCTACCGCGTCATTTTCAATGCCATCACCCGATCAGCCATACAGCGTGCGTTTACTGAGCCGGGCAAAATCGATATGGACAAAGTTATGGCTCAGCAGGCTCGCCGAATCCTCGACCGGATAGTCGGTTATCGGATTAGCCCACTATTGTGGAAGAAGGTGGCCCGCGGCCTGTCAGCCGGCCGGGTCCAGTCCGTCGCGGTCAAAATGATAGTCCAAAGAGAGCGGGAAATCCGCAACTTCAAACCCCAGGAATACTGGCTCATCCCCGCGGTCTTTACCACCGATTTATACAAAGACTATCGTCAAGAATGGCTGGCCTTTACGCAGGCAAAAACTCCCGACGGCAAAGGCCCAAGCGCTGCAGAACAAGGCAAATGGCTGATCGAGCACAACGCCTTCAAAGCCGAACTGTATAAGGTCGGTGATGAGAAATTCCACGCCCCTAACAAAGAGCAAGCCGAATATGTCTTCAATGCACTAAAGCAGGCGGAGTTCAAGCTCGCCGATGTGCAGACAAAACAGTCTGTTTCTCAGCCCGGAGCGCCTTTTATAACTTCCACTCTGCAGCAGGCGGCAGCCAATCGGCTGGGCTTGGCCGCCAAGAAGACCATGGCCGTCGCTCAGCAGTTGTATGAAGGCATTGACTTAGGTTCGATGGGCTTCCTGGGGCTTATCACCTATATGCGAACAGACAGCACGCATCTTTCGAGCGAGGCCGTCCAAGAGGCTCGCAATTATATAAGAGCGCATCTGGGGCCGGATTATCTGCCGGAAAAAGCTGTGGTTTATACCTCAAAGAAAACCGCGCAAGCCGCACACGAAGCCATCCGCCCAACTGATGTTGACCTTACGCCTGGCGATATAAAGCAGTTTCTTACCAACGACCAATTCAAACTGTATGACCTTATCTGGCGGCGTTTTATGGCCTGCCAGATGACCCCTGCCAGATGGGACGTTACCAGCCTCAGTATCGTGGCTGAGACCTCAATCGGACCGTGTTGGTATCGGGCCAGCGGGCGAGTGTTGGTCTTCGATGGCTTTACCAGAATCTGGCCGACGGCATCAAGCGAGCAGCAATTACCGCAGATGCGTCCCGGCCAGAAGTTCGCCGTAATTGATATCCACCCCGAGCAACATTTCACCAAGCCGCCTGCCCGATATACCGAGGCATCTCTGGTCAAGGCTCTGGAAAGCGAAGGTATCGGCCGGCCAAGCACCTACGCTCCTATCATAAGCACCATCCAGGAGCGAGGCTACGTGAAGCAGCACGATAAAAAATTCTTTGCCACCGACCTCGGCGAGGTTGTCACCGACAAACTTAGTCAGTACTTCCCGAAGATAATGGACATCAACTTCACTCGCTATATGGAGGAGCAGCTCGACAAAATCGAAGAGCAGCATCTTGACTGGCTGAAAGTCTTGAGGGACTTTTACGGCCCGTTCGAGCAAAACCTCCAGACCGCATTTAAGCAAATGAAACACGCTAAGGCTGAAGTCAGTACCAGCGAGTATAACTGCCCGCAGTGCGGTCAGAAGCTGGTCTATAAATTTGGCAAAAGCGGAAGGTTCCTGAGCTGCTCGGCGTATCCAGACTGCAAATTTGCCTGTCCCTGTGACGGAAATGGCAAGATGCTCCAAACAATCTCGACAGAAAAGCAGAGCGAGCAGAAATGTCCGGTCTGCGGCAAGCCTATGGTATATAAACTTGGCCGATTCGGCCCATTCTTGGGCTGCACCGACTATCCCAAGTGCAAGACAACTCTTAAGTTAGACAAGCAGGGCAACATTCTGCCGGCAAAAGCGCAGCCCGAGCCGACTGAGATTACCTGTCACAAATGCCGGCAAGGCAAGTTGCTGATCAGGCACAGCAAAAAAGGCTCGTTCTTAGGCTGCAGCAGGTTCCCAAAGTGCAGAACCATCATCAATATTAAGCAACTTGATCACCTGAAAGAATTGCAATCCGCCGGACAATGGCCGCCGAAAACGCCTCAGGAGGCGGACGAGATTCTCGGAAGAAAAAAGGCCCAAAAAGTAGAAATCAAGAAATAGCTGGCTGCCTGCGAAAAAATCTCCAAATTCAGCTTGGCCTTGTTGCAGATTCAATTATACTTGCGCTAACGAGTCTTTTTGGTAGTGCGTTGGCAAACCTGTGGCTACAGCGCGCTGGCACGGTTAGAGCTGACAAGGATAACCGGTTGGAAAGGGCTAATGTATGGATGCCGGAACAAATGACCAGACAGGGGTAGTTAGGGAACTCAGTGTCCCTTTGTATCAATGCAAAGGGTGGATGAAATTCTTGGGCGTTATGTCTATTATCGGTGGTGCGCTGCAGGTCGTGACAATTATTGGAATAATTATAGCGTGGCTTCCGATATGGACCGGCATTCTATTGTTCCAGTCAGCAAGTGCTGTAGAACAGGCATATCTGGGTGGCAACCAGGATGCCATGACCCGGTCACTTTCAAAACTGAAGACATACTTTGTTATTATGGGCGTGCTGACCTTGATTGGAATCATAATTATGATATTGGCGATCTTTTTTGGCTTCTTGGGCGCATTTTTTTCCGCTGTCGGATTTAGGCATTATCAGTGAACTTAATGAGCAAACCAGCCAATGCCTATGCCCGATCGGAAAAGAAATACATGGTTTGCTAAACTTAAAAGAACCTTTACTTCGGTCTTGCCCATCTCCAAGAGGCGCAAAGGTCGCTGTGTTCGCTGCGGTGCGTGCTGTAAGCTGCCAAACGTATGTCCCTTCCTCAGGTACGGCACAGATGGGAAATCATATTGCGCTATCTATTTGTTTCGCCCGTTGAATTGCAGAAAATATCCCCGAACCAAGTCTGAGTTTCTAACCGCCGATACGTGCGGCTACAGATTTGAGTGACACATGGCAATACACGGACTAATACACTGAGGGACGCTGACTTCGGTGTTAGTCGGTGTAAGTCCGTGCTTTTAACGCAACTATTGTAGGAACGGGTTATCTACTTTCTGGCGAGCGATGGTGGTTACCGGGCCGTAGCCGGCCAGAAAATACTCTAACCAGTCTCGGTTTTTGTAAGGGCCAGTTCTGTCTGTTCGCCGGTGGCTTCATTTATTACGATCAGACCACCCATATCGCCCCGCTGCAATTGCTCGTTCGCATTCAACAGCTCGATGCCGTATACCGTGCCATCCGGTGCGATATCCACAACGAGTTCATCACTTAGTTTTATCGATTCAACTTCACCGTGTTTTTCTTTGAAGCGGATGTAACCTATGTTATATCGTGGGTCGTACGTCAGCTTCATAATATTTGTCTCCTGTCCTGCCCTGTCAGAAGTATCGCGTGATCACTGAAATAACCAGCCAATCATTGCCTTGCCGGACCGCATAAGTTTCAACCTGCTTTGTCTTGTAGTACCTGCCCCTCCATCTTTTTTCAAAAGCGAAGTTTCTTCGGAACGCAGTTCTACCAAACTTCACCTGAAATCGTTCCCCTGTTTCTACAGCTAAAGTCACTTCCTTCTCAGTAGCACCTCGTTCAACCATACGCTGCCGGACATGTGGATGAAACCAAACCGTCATAATCTCGACTTCCCTGTCCCCTGAGCAAACTTTGAAAGCCGCTTCTATTTAGCCAGCGATAGAACATTAATTATACTCAAAAACAGGTATTATCCAAATGTTTTCTGCGAAAAGCTTCTAATGGAGAAACGGGTTGCCTGCTTTTTCGTGGGCTATGGTGGTTACCGGGCCGTGGCCGGGATAAACCTTTGTCTGCTCAGGCAGGGTCAAAAGCTTACCCCTTATACTCTTTATCAGACGCGATGTGCTGCCGCCCGGAAAATCTGTTCGGCCAACCGACTCAGCAAAGAGCGTATCGTTTGTAAAGACAATTTCCTCATCCTTTGAATATAAGCAGATGCCGCCCGGCGTGTGCCCCGGTGTATGAAGCACCTGTAGCTTTACGCCAGCCTGCTCAATTATGTCACCGTCTTGCAAAAGCGAGTCGGCCGGGCCGGTGGTGATCGGTTCACCTGCAAAAGCCGATAGGTTGTGCTCTGGTTGAGTGAGCATCTGGGCGTCAAGTTTGTGGATGTGCACTTTTATGCGAGGGAAGCTTTGCCGCAACAAAGCCACACCAGCGATGTGGTCTGCATGGCCATGTGTCAGAATTACAGCGACCGGATTCAATTTATGCCGGCCCAAAAAATCAATCAGCCGGTCAGCCTGCAGTCCGGCATCAATAATCAAACACTCTGTCGCTGAGTCACTGTCTCGAACGACGTAGCAGTTGGTCTCAAATGCGCCCAGAATCAAGCGGTCAATTTTCATTTGGTTCCTCTTTGAAGAGCGCACCTTAGCAGAAAGACGGTCCTTCGTCAAGGGCAACACGGACTGGCACCGACGAGGACGCCGACTAACACCGAATTCAGTGTCGCTCAGTGTATTGCACTTGACCAGTAAGGCCGATTTTGTTAGTGTGCTTGGGTCGTTTTTCGATTTGAGATTCATTGGAAACGCCAATGAAAATGACTGTCCGGAGTATAAGTGTACTAAAGTGCCTAAAGTGTACTAAAGTGCGAAGTTATAATTTTAGGCACTTTAGGCATTCCGCACTTTAGACACTTTTCGTTTCGGCAGCCAGTCCTTAATTTTAATTTTTGATTTTAATCAATGAAGTCTTTCAAGCGGGTATTTAAGTATATCTGGCCACAATGGCCGCGAATTATTGTGGTCGTGGTCAGCGCAATAATCGTCTCGTCTCTTGTGTCTGTGAGTTTCGGGACGGTAATACCACTGCTGAAAGTTATGATGGGAGAGGAAGGCATCCACGCGTGGATAGAAAGGAAAATAGCCGCAAACCGCTATGGCATAACCTTCTCCGTGCCTGAAGGTACCTCCGCGTCAGAAATTCCTCATGGTCTTGTCGTGAGCAGCATTAAGAAGGGCAGCCCTGCACAAAGAGCCGGACTACAGAAACTCGATGTGATTATTGGTGTCAACAAGTCTCTGGTATATAAACAAGGCCAGCAAGTTCCTCAAAGCAAGCTGTTTGAAGTGCTGGCGACCGCACCAGCGAACAGCGACCTTACCATTCAGCTACGCCGGCTCACAGGAAAAGACACTGCTGAGTCTCAATTGACGTTCAATGCCGGCCCAAAACCCTTTTATGTGGACCACTTAGAAAAGTGGATGAGCCTTCTGCCGAGAGTGCAAACCAAGGAAAATAAAACCAGGATTGTTATGTACATTATCCTGGTGATGATGGTACTTACGATAATCAGATGTCTGGCAAAATTCTACCAGGAGTACGTGGCGCAGAAGGTTGTGCAGGTAGGAATAAATCGTCTGAGGGAAGATGCGTTCGGTCACGCTCTGGATATGCCCGCTGGATTCTTCGCAAGTGAGCGCCCAAGTGACACCGTTAGCAGAATCGTTCACGACAGCGACGTAATGGCAAAGGCCGTCAAGGTTATGCTGGGAAAAGCGCTGCGGGAGCCGCTGGTCGCCCTATTCATGGTCTCCGGTGCGATGCTGCTGAACTGGCAACTGACAGTGATCTTTTTATGTTGTGCACCATTTGTGCTGGGATTGGTGGTGGTTTTCGGCAAAAGAATGAAAAAGGCTACCAAGAAATCATTGGTAGCCGGCTCACAGATGCTGGCAAAACTACAGGAAGCAATGGCCGGGCTTAAAGTCATCAAGGTCTATAATCGCCGTGACTATGAGAAGGAAAAATTCACTGTGATAAATAGGCGGTTATTAAAGCAGTTGCTGAGAATCTCGAAGGTTGATGCTGCTACTATGCCGGTGATGGAAGTGCTGGGAATGATAGCGGGTTCTGCTGCGCTGTTGGCGGGTGCTCACTGGGTCACTGCCGGCCAGATGGATGGCGCTGAGTTTCTTGTACTGCTGGGTTTCCTCGGTTTGGCCGCTGAGTCGGCGCGAAAAACCAGCGATATCTGGAACAAAATCCAGGAGGCAAATGCGGCGGCGGAAAGGGTATTTGCGGTGATAGATGCGCCGGTCGAACACGAAAAGCCCGGCGCCATTGATTTGCCGCCTTTGAAAAGCCAAATCGAATTCAAAGATGTGGTGTTTAGCTATCCCGGTGTAGATGAACCGACCTTGAAGGGAATCAATCTGGTAGTGCCGGCAGGCCACAATGTTGCTATCGTAGGACCTAACGGCTCAGGTAAAACCACATTGGCAAATCTGATACCGCGATTTTATGATCCGGATAGTGGCCAGGTCTTAATAGACGGCACGGATATTCGCGATGCAACATTGAGCAGTCTGCGGAGCCAAATCGGCATGGTGACACAAAACGTGGTGACATTCAATGACACCATTGCCGCCAATATTGGATATGGCAAGCATGGTGCTACCAGAGAAGAAATCATCGCTGCAGCCAAGCGAGCATTTGCCCACGAATTTATTAGTCTGCTGCCGGATGGATACGATACGGTGATCGGCGAACAAGGTGCAGGCCTCAGTGGCGGGCAGTTGCAGAGAATTGTAATCGCCCGAGCGATTCTTAAGAACCCTTCAATCTTGATTTTCGATGAAGCAACCAGCCAGGTTGACGCCGACAGCGAAGCCAAGATCAGAGACGCTATCGAGGAAATCATGCAGGATAGAACCACTTTTATTATCGCCCACAGATTCAGCACCGTGGTCGGCGCAGATGTGATAGTGGTGATGAATGAAGGGCAAATTATCACTCAGGGCCAGCATGATGAGCTGCTGCAGAGTTGCCCACTGTATCAGAGTCTATGTGAAACGCAGCTTGTAAAGGCGTAGAAATAAGCTCAATACCGGTGGCAAGAAAGACCACCACTATTGTGGAATTTGGGTTATGGCAGAGCTGTCACGGCAGCAAAAAGCGCACGAGCTGTTCAAGAAGTTTGACGGCAATCCTATATTGACGCCGGAAGATTGGCCCTACCCAACGAATGCGGTTTTCAACCCTGGCGCAGCAAAGCTGAACGATGAGACGCTGCTGTTGGTGCGTGTCGAGGATATGCGGGGTTTTTCACACTTAACCGTTGCTCGCAGTGCCGACGGCTTCACGAACTGGCAGATCGACCCCACGCCGACTCTCGAAGCTGACCAGAGCTCTCGCGAGGAAAGATGGGGTCTGGAGGACCCTCGCATTGTCTGGCTCCAAGAGCAGAAGCAATTTGCCGTCACCTACGTCTCCTTCAGCGAGGGCGGGCCGGTGATTTCGCTCGCGATTACCAAAAACTTCCGAACTTTTGCCCGGCTTGGTACTCTTCTGCCGCCGGAGGATAAAGATGCCTGCTTGTTTCCTCATAGATTTAATGGACGTTTTGCCCTGATTCACCGTCCTATTGTTCGGGGCGAGGCACATATCTGGCTGAGTTTCTCGCCGGACCTTAAGCATTGGGGCGACCATCAACTGCTTGTTAGAACCAGAGCCGGCTATTGGGACTGCCACCGAGTCGGGCTGGCTTGTCAGCCCATAGAGACGCCACAGGGCTGGTTGCTGTTTTATCATGGCGTCCGCAGCACTACCGCCGGACAGATATACCGGGTCGGTTTGGCACTTCTGGACCGCAGCGCACCATGGAAAGTCCTGCGTCGAAGTGACGAATGGATTTTAGGGCCACGAGCCTATTATGAACGAGTCGGCGACGTCGGTGGAGTTGTGTTCCCGACCGGGGCCGTTGTTCGCAAAGAGGCCGACCAGCTTGACCTGTACTACGGTGCTGCTGACTGTGCTGTCGCCGTCGCGACCGCTAAGCTAAGTGACGTTCTCGACTATATTATGTCCTGTCCCCAAGCTGAAGAGTAAACTGCTGCCTGAGCATCGTGCGGGAGTATAAGCACCAAAATCGCGCCCGGTGAGTGTCTATAGCTTGTGTCTAATATCCACTATCCAGCCTATAGCTCCCAATTTACCTAAACGAAGCACGCCCTCATCTACCTGGATTAACGACCATAACGACAATAAAAGCCAGATTCCTTAGACAACAGAATCTGGCTTCGGAGGAGGGTGATGAAAAGCTATTTATTGGCCTGCAAAAACGCAGGCTCTACATCTTCAACTATTTTTCTTATAGGAATAATCGAATAAATGGCAAAGATTTCTTTAGCGAAAAAACGAAAAATCAAAAAAAAACTACACTACTTTTGGGACGAGTCAAGCCTTTAATCGGGGGAATCCTGATTTTTTATATGACTTTTTTCCAAAGTGCTCAAATTCAATAGCTACAGCCAAATTATTTTACGGCTAATAAACAAATTTTGTTCTTAGGTTTTAACTGAAAAGCTGTTATTTGTTTGCGTTGTCTTCGGCTGGGGAGTACACCGACGCTCGCTCAGCCAGGGCTTAGGTTCTTTTTCAAGGGTCTGATGCACGGTATCCTTGCCGCGATGGTCCACTATTTCAAGCTCGACCATCTTCTCTGTTGACAGCCGCAGGGTCTCTCCGTTTATGACGGGCTGGTGAAGGTAGAAGGCAGAGGTGTTACCGCTAAATGTCCTCGTTTAGACTGAAAGGCAGGTATGTGCAACTCGGATTACCGACAATCGCAAGCATCCTACCGCCAAGCCCAGCATTACCATCTGACGAGACTCTAATCCGATTGTCCTCTAAGCCCGGCAGTGAACATTTGCGATCCTGATCTCAAGTGCAGCATGCTTTGATCAGAATCAGGACATTAACGAAAAATGCGATTGAATGTGGGCAGGCGCCTGTGGATATGAAAACTATAAAAATAGCGGCGGTCGGGCTCGAACCGACGACCCTGGGCTTATGAATCCCATGCTCTAACCAACTGAGCTACGCCGCCACTGCCGATTTGATCGGGACTAAGCACTTGTACCATAACAGCTTCCAGCACAGGTTGTCAATCCCTTTTGCCCTAAAAACCGGCGAAAACCTACTTGAATGGGTGTTTGATGATCTGACGGCCGAGCAGTTAGAGACCCTCAAAGTAAAAACCAACATTCAGCGTTCGCGGGCTGTTTAAGACGATTCCTTCGGCTTTGCTCAGGACAAGGCTGTATGCTTACTCTATAGTGGTTTCGATAAACTTTGGCCGGGTTTGACGATATATATCTGAGAATCCGGGCCTTTTTGCGTTATTAAACTCGATTCGTGTCATTTTACTTGGCTTATTTGTCGAGCATAACCAAGATGAGAGTCGAGAACTAATTATTTGAGGCAGAAGTTGTTGTTTGCTTGAGGCTCGAGAATATTCTGGGCAAGCCGCGTAAAGGCGGGTTTTTAGAGCGGACTCATATTTGAATTCTTCGGATTTATGTCCAGCTAACTTCTATAATTTCTGTGCCCTGCCAGGGCTTGGCCAGATAGACGTCGCAGTCCAGATTGAACCTATCTTTGTAGGTCCTTCTCACCTTTTTACTTATTTTTGCCGCTGCATCAGGCTGAACCAGTGCCACCACTGAACCGCCGAAGCCGCCGCCACAAAGCCTGGCACCGTAAGCGCCATCCGATTGCCGAATTTGCTCTGCCAGAAAATCCGTTTGCTCACACGATATCTGATACAAATCTCTTGCTGAGGAGTGCGATTTATCCATAAGTCGACCCACTTCCTCTATATTATTTTGCTTGAGAGCTTCCGCCGCGGCCGATACGCGGGCATTTTCTCCTATCACGTGGCTGGCACGCAAAAACTGGACATTGTCCAATCGGTTTTTGACCGAATCCAGCATAGCCGGGTCCGCATCACGGAGCGTTTTAACCTGAGGGTACTTTTTAGCTATGACGGCGCACGCTTGTTCACACTGCCGGCGGCGCTTGCCATATTCACCGCCGCCAATTTCGTGTTTGACCATGCTGTTGAAAATCATTATGGAGCAGGCGTTGCTGTCAAAAGGAAGAAGCCTGATGCTGACGTCGCGACAGTCTAACAGAATGACGTGATCTTTTGTTGCTGTTATAGCGGTGATTTGATCCAGTATGCCACACGGACTGTTTGCGTAGACATTTTCTGCCTTCTGGCATATTTGGGCCAGTCTTTTCGGCTGTATTTGCCAATCCGGTTGAGAAATTTGGATCGTTGCTTTTGCCAGAGATACTTCCAGGGCTGCTGAACTGCTTAAGCCTGCGCCGACGGGCACGTCACTGGCAATGTACAAATTCGCGCCCTTTACGTCTAAACCTTCCTGGCACAGGTAAACTGCTACACCTCTGCCGTAATTGGCCCATTGGCAGTCCTGTGCTGGCTGCAGGGTAGGCGACGGCTCAAACTCGTGTTTCTGTCTGGTCCATTCTGAGTAAAGGCAAATTATGTTATCGTTGCGTTTTGCTGCCGCTACGAAAGCAGAGCTATCTATCGCAGCGGCGATAACAAATCCCTCGTTATAATCGGTATGGCCGCCGATAAGCTCGACCCGGCCACTTGCGCGGCTTATAAACGCAGGCTTTTGACCGGGGTAAATCTTTCCAAAATTCATCGACATTTTCTCGGTCAAGCAACTGGGATTATTAACCATTCGGACCTCACCGGCGCATCGAGGCGCGTTGTTAATATATTGAGCGCAGGCCTTTTTCCTTGACTTGAGCGATCAGTGACTTTAGCTCAGCCAGCAAGGCCTGCAATTGTTCAGTACTTTCGAGCATACTTTCGTACAGCCGTCCGTCGTTGACCAGCTTGCCGGCCGTTCCCTGGCCCTGGTTTATCTTGTCCAGAAGTATTCGTAGCTGAGAGATAGTTTTGCTTAGCTGTTCGGTTGTATCGACCAGCGCAACAACGACCTTGTCCACCCCTGCATCTGCATTTTTCAAAGTCGTGGTCCCGGCGGCAGAAAATTCCTGGACTTGCTTTAGCGTTTCGGTGGCCTGCTTTGTTGCCTCGGACAGGTTAGCCAAAATGGACTTAAAGTTCTGCTTGGTACTCTGGTCGCCGAGGATATCGTTGGCGTTATTAACAAGACTACCGAAGCTGTCAACAAGGGCTTCAAATTTCTTCTGACTTTCAACGGGGAAAAACTCGCTGGTCATCCCGGTTGAACCCTGAAGCGGCGGCATTCCGCCCATCAGGAATCTTGTTTCGGGTCGGTTGGGGTCAAGCGGTTCAAGAGGTCGGGCAGGATCGGTCACGAGCTCGATTATACTGCTGCCCAGACTCCGTGTCACCAATTTCACGTCCACGTTGGAGGGGATATCGGTATATTTCCTATCAATGCTAAGAATAACCTTGGTTTGGTGATACACCAGGTGGGTGTTCCGATCTTCCAGCCTCTCCGGAGCCATGACGCTCGTCACTCTGCCGATCTGATAGCCACAAAATTCAACCGGCGTATTCTTCTCGACTCCCTTAGCGGTCGGGAATTGAACGACCACTTCAAAAGAGCGGATTTCGCTGACTTTTGTCGGCAAATCGCCGAATTTGAATACAAGCCATACAAGCGCAGCCAAACCTACTATCACAAAAACACCTACGATGAGGTTGCGTCTTCTTTGGATGGTTTCATAGTCAGTCACTTTTGCGTTCCTTTCTTTCTTACCGCTGAGACCGCAGAGGCCGCGGAGATAATATTATTTATTGTTATTGTCTCAGCGCTCTCAGCGTACCCTGCGGTTAATCTCTCACATCGGTGCGGCCCTGCATAAATAACTCCCTTATGGCACGCAACGGATAGCCGCTCTGGTTGAGTCTGTTTATAAGTCTAATCCGCTCAATGCTTTTTTTGTTGAACAGGCGTCTACCAGTCGGCGTAACCTCGGCAGGGACCAGCAAGCCAACCATAAGGTAATATTGCAAAGATTGGCGGGAAACACCAGCCTTTTTTGCTGCCATGCCTATCGTCATTAATTCTTTATCGACCATTTTATATCCGAGCCTTTCGCTGTTTCTTCTGGAGCTCCTCTACCAACGTCAAAAATGAGGTTCTAACCTGTTCAAAAGTTACTCGCCTGGCCAGGCGAATCTTGTGCCTGGCTTTGGAATCGGCTGATCCATTTATTTGCTTGGACCATTTAGGCGAAATCATAAGTACATAATCAAAGCCCGCCGGAATCTGCTGTTGGCACAGCCTCCAAGCCTCCCGCAACAGCCTTTTGGCGCGATTACGCACTACCGCACCGCCGTAAGATTTGCCTACAGAGACACCCAGTCGTGAATAGCCACAATCGTTCCGGCGGATGTACAGGACTAAGAATCCATCGCTTGCGCACAAATTGCCAGCTACAACCGCTTTGAACTGGGCGGCAGTAACAAGTCTTTTATATTTGGGCAACGATTTTCTACTTACCGTTTCCAATTTAGTATTGACGAGACACCAACATCCAGCCAGTAAGAATGGAGGTTTTTCGCCCCCGACTGGTGGCTGCTACTTTCTGTTAACTGTAATGCCGGGCCAATCATCCGTGCGGAAGGGACAAGCCGGCAGACCCTCTTTATTATAGAGATTACAAACGGGATTGTCCGCCCAGGCATAACGCACGGCAACAGGCTCAGTAACCTTGTCGCTGCTGACCACCACGGTATTGCCATCGATCTGCGCGTCGGCCCAGACAAATTTGCGGTCCACGCCGGCTACGACAAAACCTTTCAGTGGTTCGCCCGCCATAGGGCCAGCGGGCAAGCCTCCGCCGGCAACCAAACCACCGCCAACGTGATTGAACTCCAGAATAATCTTGTTCCCGTCGACCTTCATCGACTTATAAATCGGGCCGCAATATTCTAAATTCTTGCCGTAGGTCTTCACCAGCGCCCATAACGCCAGACGCTTGCCGACATCCTGCTTATTTTTCGGATGTATGTCGTTGGCTTCTCCAATATCGATGGCCACCGCCATACCAGTATTGGGCAAGGCCAATGTCAGTAGCTGTGCCTCGCGCAGCTCCGCCCATTCACTGTCAGTCGGTTCTGGCTTGGCTGCCATGAAATTTGCCAACTGCACAATAAGGAAGGCAAAATTTCCTCGGCTCCAGTCTCTGCGCCAGTTGTTGATCATAGCTGGCAAAAGTTTGCGGTATTGATATGCCCTGCTGGTGTTAGATTCGCCCTGATACCATATCGCCCCGGCAATGCCGTATGGAATCAGCGGCGCAATCATAGCGTTATACAAACCGGCTGGAGAATGTGAATGTCCCGGCCCAAATGGCATACGAGGTTTTGGCGGCGGATCCTTACCTTCAGCTTTGGCTTGTTCAACCACTTTTTGCCATTCATCGAGCTTTTGTTGATATTCCTGCTTTGCCTGTGGATAATTCTCAACAGCATCAGCATAACGTTTCAAAATAGGCTCAAAGTCCGGGTCGGACTGGAGGAAATCTCTGCTTGTCCAGGCCTCAGCCGGCGTGCCAGCCCAAGAGCTATGAATCAGCCCAACCGGCACATTAAGTTCCTTGTGCAGCTCTCTACCAAAATAATACGCCACCGCTGAAAAACCGCCGATGCTCTGCGGGCTGCATATCTGCCAACTGCCTGCCCAATCAGGTTGTGGTTGCCCCAAGTGCTGGGCAAGAAAAAGCTCTTTCAAAGACGCCTGCCAACCGCCTGCACAATCTGATTGTGGCTGCTCTGCCACCCCAGCCCTAACGGTAAATAACCGAATATTCGGATAATTGGCTGCTGCTATTTCCTGCTCAGCGCTGGCTGATCGATTTACCGGCCACCACATGTTCGATTGGCCTGAGCAGACCCAAACCTCGCCCACCAAGATATTTTTGATTGTTATGGAATTTTTGCCGCCGATAGTCATTTCGTAAGGCCCACCTGCGTTGGGCGGCGTTATTTCAAACCGCCACTTACCATCTTTGTCGGCGGTAATTGCCCAACGCATATTGTGCCAGCTAACCGCGACCGTAATTTCTTCGCCCGGCTGTGCCCAGCCCCAGACGGGCACTTTTTGGCCGCGCTGCAGAACCATATTGTCGCCGATTACTGCTGGCAGCCTGACATCTGCCCAGACTGTGCCTGCACCAGCCAGCAGCAAGCATAAATAAAGAATGAGGATTCCCGTCCCCGCCTGCGCGGGGACAAGCTTGCCCCTGCGAAAGCAGGGGCGGGGTCCCAAAATCATTGATTTTCTCGGACCAATTAGCCTGTGATTCATCTACCAACTCCTTAATATCAACAAAAACAAGATTAACCGCATTTCTTTTTTTACCGCTGAGACCGCAGAGGTCGCGGAGAAAAATATTACTTATTCCTTTGGTCTTCGCGCTCTCAGCGTTCTCTGCGGTCAGATTTCTTCTCTTCCCGTAATGGATAGCGGTCGGGCAATTATACCACTGCCTAAAAGACGGGTCAAAAGATGGCCGTAGGCAAGCTGCAAGGGGCATGATTCACAATTGTAGATAGAATCTGTAATCTGCCCGTTGTCATTGCGAGGAGTCCCGATACATCGGGACGACGAAGCAATCTCGTCCTGTACAGCTTTGAGATTGCCACGCCCGCAAGGCGGGCTCGCAATGACAATTTAGTGCACATACCGAACAGGGCAAAAAATTTATCAATTTGGCCTTTACGCGGTGACGCAACTACGGTATAGTGGCCCCGGCAATGGTTAATTTCAAGGAGGATCATAAAATGGCTAAAAAGACAGATACAGGCCTGAATATAAAAGCGATTTTCTCGATAATGATAATCCTGGCTGTGCTAATCGGCGCAGGATGCAAAAGGAAGCCGGCTGAACCGAGCCCGCCCGAAGGCCCTGGGCCTGCACCGGTGAAACCTGGGCCGGGCGCTGAAAAGAGCTTAAACCAAATCATCCAGGATGCAAAAACATGGACTCACGCTTTTAAGCAGTGGCAGGGCAAACTGGCTCCGGAATTCACCCTTAGTGATATTACCGGCAAAGAGCATAAGCTAAGCAAGTACCGCGGCAGGAGTGTAATAATAAACTTCTGGGCGACTAATTGCGGCGCGTGTAGATTGGAAATACCGCACCTTATCGAGCTGCAAAATACACTCGGCCAGGACAAGCTGGCAATACTCGGTATATCAAATGAAACACCTGAGCTGGTCAAGGGATTCGCGGCTCAGCAAAAGATCAGCTACACCATCGTGGCGGAGCCGGGCCCTATGCCGAGCCCATTTGACTCGGTTGAGTACACGCCGACCAATTTCTTCATCGATTCGCAAGGCAGAATAAAACTGGCCAGCATCGGCCTGATGTCGGCGGATGAAATCAAAGCCGTTCTGCAGGCACCCTAAGCGGCAGTCCGCCAGAGGCAGAGCGAAACCCGAAATTCAAAATTCGTCGGGCAACGGCCCTATGAGCACTAAGTTTTCGGTCATTGAGTAAAATCAAATTGATATTCTGTAGGGTCGTATCTGAACATTGTGCCCGTAGCTAAATCTATAATCAGCCCTGGCCAAATCAAAACATTTACCCAGTATAAAGGCTCGATAGACTTATTCAGGGTTAGCGTTTGGGTCTTACCATCAAGGCTGGCCTCTATCACATAATCTTTGCCACGCGGAATTGATACCTGATATGGCGTTACCCCCTTGTAAGGCCCGATTTTTACCTTAGCACCTTCTGGTTTTGAATCAACTGAGACTGTTTGCGGGGCCGACGTAAATATGCTGCAGCAGCCCTGGCTGAACACAACGATCAGCAATGTGAAAATAACTCCAACTTTTTTCATGGTCGATACCTCCATAAATCGAAACCATAATACTTATAGCATATTGAAAAACACGCCTGTGCTCAACTCGCACTTGTTCTGGGCAATAATTAGAATGGATCCGACCCCGATTGTCAAAGGGACAACCAAAAATTTCTAAATAGTTTTGAAATCAGAGCAGAAAAACTGCTGGACAATTCCATAAAAGCTGGTTATAATCACGTTGTTTCAGGAAATAAGGTTTTTTGCTGATAATAGAGGTACGCAATTATGGCACATAAAAAAGGACAAGGCTCTACCCGCAACGGCAGGGACAGTAATGCCCAATATAGGGGCGTAAAAGCCTTTGGCGGCGAGCAAGTTGCCGCCGGTTCAATCCTTGTCCGGCAGTGTGGAACAAAGTTTTTCGCCGGCCACAATGTCAGTGTGGGCAGAGACTTTACGTTGTTCGCCACCGCCGACGGCACAGTCCGCTTCCAGGGCCGAAAAGTTCACGTAGTCTGAAAAATACTTGCAAGTATCGAGCAAAAAAGGATGGTTTACGCCATCCTTTTTTTATATCAAGATACGAGTGACGAGAGACGAGCTACGGGGTATGTTCATAGACGAGGCAAAAATCTGGGTTAAGGCAGGAGACGGCGGCAACGGCTGTGTCAGCTTCCGGCGTGAAAAGTGCGTCCCCAAAGGTGGGCCTGACGGTGGCGACGGCGGAAAAGGTGGCGACGTCTATTTTCAGACAGTCGAAAATCTTGATACGCTGCTGGATTTTGCCGGCAAACACCACTGGCGTGCCGAAGATGGCCGGCCCGGCTCAGGTGCCAATAAACACGGGGCAGACGGCAGCGACCTTATAATAAAAGTGCCGCCCGGAACGCTCATCTACGACACCGATCTTGACCTGCTGCTGAAAGACCTAAACGAAGTCGGAATGAAGGTCCGCGTCTGCCTCGGCGGAAGAGGCGGTAAAGGCAATAAGGCCTTTGCCAGTCCAATCAACCAAACTCCCAGATATGCCGAGCCGGGCAAACAAGGCCAGGAGCGAAATATTCGGCTGGAACTAAAGCTCATCGCCGACGTTGGCCTGGTCGGTATGCCCAATGCTGGCAAAAGCACACTCATTTCGCGCTGCTCAGCCGCCAGGCCGAAAATCGCCGATTATCCGTTCACCACCACCGAGCCGGTGCTCGGCATCGTAGAATTGAGTGATTTCCGCCGGTTCGTTATGGCTGACCTGCCAGGCCTGATCGAAGGCGCACACCAGGGAGCGGGTCTTGGCTATGAATTCCTGCGGCACATAGAAAGAACCCGCATAATCGTGCATATCCTCGATATAATGCCGGTCGATGGCTCGGATCCTGCTGAGAATTATCATCGGATACGCCAGGAACTGGCGCTCTACAGCAAGGCTCTGGCTCAAAAAGATGAAGTAATCGTTGCCAACAAGATTGACCTCGACCCCGATGGAAAAACAGTTGAATCCCTGCGAGAAAAACTGAACAAACCGGTTTATCCAATCTCAGCAGTTACCGGAAAAGGCGTCAAAGAACTAAGCGAACTCCTGTGGCAAAAGGTTAAACGACCCGGATTTGGTCTTTAGCAAGCATTGGCTTTGACAATCTGCGATAGTTAGGGTAGAATTCCTGTCGAATACATGTTAGGCCCAGTCTGCTTTAAGCAAAATAAACACAGTGTTTCAAATGGCAATAACCGAAATAGTGCAGAAGTGTCGAACCACTCTTGAAGGTTATTACGGCTCACAACTGAAGGGCCTGGTCTTGTACGGCTCTGTAGCCCGCGACCAAGCCAGCACAGCCAGTGATATTGACCTGCTCGTCTTGTTGAGTAGACCCTTTGACTACTTCCAGGAGCTGCGTCGAATTATAGACTTGCTCTATCCGATTCAACTTGACACGGACCGGCTCATTTCAGCCAAGCCTGCTCCTATCGATGAGTTCGAGAATGGCAGCATTCAACTCTACCGAAATGCCAAGAGAGAAGGGATTCTGTTGTGACGGCGAAATATGAGCGAGAGATAGCCGCCAATCTTGGGCGGGCGGAGCAGTCTATTCAAGCTGCCAAAGAGCTGGCAACGGGCGGCTTTTATGATTCTGTGGCCTCGCGTGCATATTATGCGGCTTTTTACGCTGCAACCGCCGCATTGCTGAATGAAGGGCTCGAATTTAGCAAGCACAGCGGGGTCATCGCTTCGGTACATCAGCGGCTGGTCAAGACCGGCAAGCTGGATAAGGAGCAGGGTAAGGAATTGAACTGGCTCTTTGAGCTGCGCAACGTAGGTGATTATGGTGTTACAATTCACGTGTCGCAAGAAGACGCGGAAAGGGCTATCCGAGTCGCAGAAAGTTTCCTGCATGTTATTAAGTCCTTGCTTCGCCAGGCTTGACAGCCTTAGGTTGTTCCGGTATACAAACAGCGAATATAGACAACAGGATCGCTTTTGAGAATATATTAGATGAGTTACAAGTATCGTGGATGATAGACTAATCATAGCTCTTATTGCCGCAGGTTCAACGATAGTTGGGGTATTAATATCGTCAGCAGTATCATACATCCTTTCATCCAGAACGGAACGGTTGAAGTCTTCTCACGCAGCAGATTTTCTTCGATACAAAATCGGTGTTTTAGAGCACCTTAAAGGTATCTTATTGAATTTGAATCAAAAAGATATTTTATCTCCGATGGGGAGGCAAATATGACTGTAAAAGCAGCAAGAGTGTTGGAAGATACTTTCGACATCTGCTCAAGAATCCTAGCAAAAGGCGGTCACTTCCTTCCCTCCACCAAGCGAGAAGAATTGTTAACGAAATACTACAGAATCAGAAAAACACTGACTCTTGCAAGAGCAGAACATTACGGGGTAAAGGATTCTGTGGAATACACTAACCAGGTTCCCAATATTATTGAGGATATGTATTCCTTCATTGATAGAATCAAACACATAATTGATGAACAACTCGATAGTTCAGTAGACCGTATCCAAAGGATATATGGTATAGAAGATTGACAACATCAAAAAATTGTTTAACTTGGAGGCCGTTAGCACAGCATCGGTGAGTTTTCTTGTGGAGCCTGAACAAGAATGGAGAGGAAGTAGACGCAAAACATAGGCAGGGAAGCTATCTTGATGCGAAAAACAAGAGGCTAATAGCTTTGGCAGAGAGACAAAATGCCATACGTGTTTTTTAGGGAATACTTTCCTGAGATGGCTGATCGGGAAACCCGGTCAATCACAGTGCCGCCTGGTTCACAGGTTGGTCTACCGGCCGGAAACTACGGTTTTCTGGAGATGTATTGTGACGAGCGGGGTTGCGACTGTCGCCGTGTCTTTTTCTACGTGATGTCCTCGTTCTGCAAAAAAGTCGAAGCAGTCGTCGCGTGGGGCTGGGAAGACCTCGATTTCTATGCCAAATGGATGGGAGACGATGATCTTGTCTTTGCAGCCGAGGTAAAGGGACCGATCCTTAATCCGGGTAGTCCAAGTACAGAGCTTGCCCCTGCTCTCCTCGAACTAGTCCGTAACGTTTTGCTTCGGGACCCGGAATATGTGGCCAGGATCAAGCGGCATTACCGCATGTTTAAGGAAAGAATTGAAGGCCGCAGAAAAGCCAGGCCGAAGATAATCCGATTACCCAAAAAATCCTGACGTCTTTTGTGCATAGATCATTTCACGGTACAGTCTGCTTGGATGGGTTCAGACGCGCCGAGATACCAGGTAAACAAAAGCGCTTCGGCAATCTTATAGACTTCCGGTACGACCGGTGGGCTGACTGTTACAATCTATGGCAGGTTTTCGAGGTCAGCCAAGTCCTGATGTCGGCCGGAGGCCTTTTTATTGGCCTTCAGGTGCTTTAAGCTAATCAAGTTGACTTTCACGCCGTCCAGCACATCCACGACTCGCTGCGCGTAACATTCACTGAAATCGACGCCGGAAATGGTTGTGGCAAGCTCTATCCTGATAGGCGGGACGCCCAGACGGATGATTTGCCATTCTTTCAGAAACAATTCCGGCGATAATTCGGGGGGGTCGAAGCCAAACTCTTTCAGGGCAACAACTACCTTTTCTGCATTGGCAGGATTCATGGCAATCCAGATGTCCATATCGGCGGTAGCTCGCGGATAGCCGTGATAGCCAACCGCATATCCGCCGATCAGCAGATACTGGACCTTATGAGCGTTCAGTAACTTCAAAAACTCTTTGAAGTCGCGTGGCAGATGGGTCGTACCCATAGATGATTCGGCGCATCAACTCAACGGCTTTCAGACGCTCGTAAGGCGTCTTGGAAAGCCAATATGATTTCTCATCTGATTGGTCAAAAAGCGATGCTACTGTAAAGGCAGTCCTTTGTATCTTTGGAAAACTGCGTTTACCCATGCCCTAAGTGTACCAGATATGAACAGCCTCGTAAACAGAACTTCGGCTTTTTCTGAATGTCAAGGCTTACTGATCCCCAGGTCCTTACAAATCTTTCGACAAAGATTGTCGTATATTTCCCTGTGTCTCGGAATGGTCGAAACCTTTTTAGCCTTGCGATTCACATATACAGTGTGGCTGCCGCCTTCTCGCAAAAACTCGCATCCGTGGCTTTCGAGATGCCTTATAAGAGCCGTTCTCTTCATGCGGTCAGTATTCCAAAGGGCTCTTTGACAACTTCCTTTCCGGCATTTTCTTCTTCATGAAGCTGCCGATAAGACTCCAAAACCAACTCGATGGCTTCTTTTAAATTTCTTTTTGCTTCAGCCAGCGTTGCCCCCTGTGTATTTGCTCCGGGCAGCTCCTCAACGTAGCCAATATAACCGTTTTTTACCTTTTCGAACACCGCAGTAAGTTGAATTCGCATATTTTTGTCCTTTTCTTATCTTTTGCCCAAATCATAGATTTATAATACTTACTTTACATACATTTGTCAAATTAACCTTGCTTAGAAGCAAAAATTGACAATTGTCAAACAATATAGTAAAAAGTACAAAATGAACCGCGAGAGACGAGTAACGAATTATGAATATAATTGCGATAGACATCGGCAATACAAACATCGCTATCGGGCTTTTTCTGGATGGCATCGAGCAATTCATCAGGTCAATTCCAGGCCGAGACCCGGCAGAATTGACGACCTGTCTGCAATCGGCCTGGGAAAAAGTTCCCATAGCGGGAAGCTCCAAAGAAAGAAAACACGACGGCGTCATCGTTGTCAGCAGCGTAAAGCCAGCCTGGACCGAGCTTATCCAGGAAATAGTAAAGGATAATCTTGGCGAAAGAATATACATTATCGGTAAGGACATACCGCTGCCGATGCCCGTATGGCTGGATGAACCTTCCAAAGTCGGCACCGACAGAATAGTTTCAGCCGCCGCTGCTTACGCAGTGGTCGAAGATGCGGTGGTCGTCGCCGATTTCGGCACCGCTGTTACCATAGACCTTGTGGATGAGCATGGGGTCTTTCAGGGCGGCGTTATATGTCCCGGCTTTGAGATAAGCGCCCAGGCTCTAAAAGATAATACCGCGCAACTTCCCAAAGTCACTGTCACTAGACCCACCGCCCCCTACGGCAAAAATACCGCCGATGCTATAAATTGCGGACTATACTACTCCATTATTGGCGCTCTGGAAGAAATAATCAGGCGTTATGCCGAAAAGATCGGTCGATGGCCGCAAACCATCATCACCGGCTCGGGAGCCGAAACCATAAAAGAAGACTGCATCTTTATCGACAACTATGTGCCGCACCTGGTCGTAAAAGGTATCGTCCTGGCCTATCAGAAATATGTCGAAGCAAAAATGGCGTAGCTTTTTTGGAGACGCCAATGGTATTAGCAGCAATTCCAGAGATTCTGTATAAAGATTGGTTTTGGCTTCCAATTGCGGTGGGTCTTACTGTCATTATTTACTTTGCCAGAAGAAAAGGTCCCCCACCCTTTCCAGGAGTAGGCAAGTTCTTTGCCAAGCACAAAAGGGCTATCACAAGAATAACCGACATCTTCTGGATCTGCCTGGTTCTATTTTTCTTAGCGTTTTTGCTATTACTTCCTCTCAGGATACTATTCGAATCTCTATCGGACCCCGAGCCAATCCGAACAATGTCTCTACAGTTTGCCTGTTCATTTTTATTCCTGTCATTGACCGTTTGGTCGGCCTTTTCAGGTCTGGCCATTGGATCCCTCTCGGTCTTTCAGTCAAACCTTACCAAAACCAAGAGGATTGTCCTTCTGGTAGTATGCTTGCTCCCCGTAACATTCACAGTCCTGGAGGTGCTAACAGGTATCCCAGAAACTCGTTGGGCAACTGTTCAACTCGGCCTTTATTTATCGGCTTGGAGTTGGATTGTCAATGCCCCCGCTATAATCACTGGCAAGCCCTTCTCCGTGGTTTTGTCAGACATCGGTCGAAAAATTAAATCGGCTCTTTGTAAGTCTTCCAGTTGACATGGAGGGGGCATGGCTTGTTTTGCTGCAGTAATGACCGATAAGGGCACCGGGGCGATAGCAACTATCCAGCTCTTCGGCGATTCAGCCGAAGCCATCCTGAAAAAAATATTCAAGCCAACACGTACCAAGCCGGCCACATTCCGAACCGGCGAAATACTGCTGGGCACAATTAGCGATGGCGACGAAACCGTAGACCAGGTCGTCATTGGCTGCGAAGCCGATAAGTGTTTTGCGATAAACTGTCACGGCAATCCCCTCATTGTTGAGATGATAATGCAATTATTGCAGCGCAGCGGCGCAGAGCTTGTAACCGCCGAGCAATTATTAGCTAAGACACTCCAGGCACAAGAACCCATCAGCACTATTGCACTTGAAGCCAAACTAACCCTGCCAAAGACCAAGACTCTCGCCGGTGCCAAAATAATCACAAATCAGACCAAGGGAGGCTTGGGCAAAAAAGCAGAAGAATGGTTGCAGAACTTGGATGCCGTGCCTGTAAAGCAGATCAAAGCCCAGGCTGGGCAAATACTAAATAATAGCGCAGCCGCGAGGCTGATCATCGCCGGCTGTAAAGTAGCGATAATCGGCTCACCAAATACCGGCAAGAGCACGCTACTGAATTGCCTGACCGGCCGGCAGAAAGCAATCGTCGCCGACATCAAAGGCACGACCCGGGACTGGGTCTCAGGGCAATGTCAAATCCCGCCACTCGCTCTGGAACTGTTCGACACCGCCGGACTGGATGCCACACTCAGAGCGACCGGCGGTGACCCTATCGCAAAAGCTGCTCAAAGAAAAAGCCTGCAGATTTTAGAGCAGGCGGATCTGGGCTTGCTCGTTTTGGATATTAGCGAGCCGGCAAGTCAGCTTGACGAGCAGCTTGTCAAGAAAATCGCCGGCAAAAAGGTTTTGACTGTTCTTAACAAAGGTGATTTGCCGGCTAAGCTGGAAACCGCCGAACTGCCCCAAATTCTGGCAAACACTGTCACAATAAGTGCAAAGTTCGCCACAGGGATTGAGGAACTGGCGGAAAAAATCCGACTTTCTTTGGGCATCGCCGACTTTGATTTACGCCAGCCGATTTGCTTCACCAGCAGGCAGGAAAACCTGCTAAATCGACTTGCGAAGGTTAAGTACAAGAAGCAAGCTATTTCAATTATAACAGAGTTATTAAACGGCCAAGTTTAGGGCAGGCACTCAAATATCTTGGATAGTTACGAATGCCAAAAAATTGCATTAGTTGTAAGATTATAGTAGACTATTAATTAAGATACCACGGTTTTTGTAAAGCAGTACGGAAAAAAGAGAATACAGGATGAAGAAAATTGTCTTTTCACAACATGCGTTGGACCAGCTACGCGACCGTGGGGCAACAAAAGAAGAAATAAGGTTAGCGATACAGGAGGGAGAAGAGGTCCCAGCTAAAAAAGGGCGAAGGGCGTATAGGAAAAATTTCCGCTTCTGCTCCAAATGGAAAGGTAAACAGTATGAAGTAAAGCAGGTAATGCCGATTGTTGTGGAGCAAGCAGAAGAGATAATTGTTGTTACAGTTTATGTATTTTATTTTGGAGTTTAAGCTTATGAAGATTAAATATGACCCTAAGGTTGATGCGGCATATATTTCTTTTAAGAAGCGGCCTGTTCAAGTAACAACGTTGCGAATTACCGAAGACATTGCTGTTGATTTCGGACCGGCTGAAGAAATCGTAGGCATAGAGGTTTTAGACGCATCTAAACACCTGGAGCTTAGCCCTGAGCATCCCAGGATCGAACTTGAAAACCTGGCTTGCAGCTAAGTAAAGCTTATAACTCGCAGAGTATAGATTATAAAAAGCCCAAATCAAACTGCAGATAGCCTTAATCATAACAGATTTGTTAAATCGACATGCGTAGAGTGAGCACTTCCCACAAAAACGGATACTCTACTGAACCTATGAATATTGTTAAATCATTTTTGGGATCTGCATTCCGGTTCCACCGCAAGCGGAACATGGCCTACCATCACCTTTATTGTACCATTACCATGACAAAAACCACATCTAACGGCTGTCTCACTTACCCGAACTTTTCCTACACCATGACATGCTGGGCATGGAATTTGGGGTAACCTCAAGGATTCTTCTGTAGGTCCAGTAGCTAAAAGTCCTCCTTCAGGCACATCCGTCCTTAGGCGAGACCCATTTTTTGTCACACGACCCGAGCCGTGGCAAAAAGAACAGTCTTTTAATTCTGCCATTTTTTTACCTATTTTTATAAAAATACCCCTTCCTTAATTGCCTCGCTGACGATGCCTATTTGTTTCTTTTTGGCTTCAGATTCCTCAGGCGTGTAACATAACGGCTCTATCTCAATAGGCCAATGCTCATTTTTTGAGTAATTGGGCATATACATCATCCTCAGTATTATCCCAAATTGCATCCAAAGACACTTGGCTTGTTTTCAGCCAGAATTCCGATTCGTTGTCGGCAGTTAAGACTGTTACTAAAACCTTTGTACCTTCAGGAATAACCGCCTTTTCCAAAAGCTCAATTTTCTCTCCTCGGACAACTGCCCATAATGTGTTTAACATTTTACATCTCCTGATTTGAGCCTAACCTTCAGTCTGATATTATTGTGACAGTTGTTCAAATCGTATAGTAAAAAACACAATCCGTCAAGTTTTCCATAATGGTCAACTACGGGTGGGAGCACCCAGAAATCCGAGGCCGGTTTGGCTTGTTAAACGCCTGACCGGATGTATAATCTTGCATTATGGCTGCAATAAATGAAAAACTAACGCCGGCGATGAAGCAGTTTCACCAGTTCAAGCGAAAATATCCGGACTGCGTGCTGTTTTTTCGCATGGGCGATTTCTACGAGACCTTTTACGAAGACGCCGAATCCAGACAGCAGGCACAGTCAATCATAACAGAGTTGCTAAACGGCGACCTTCGTGTATAACCTGCCTATGACTGTGAAAGAACACCTAAAATGAAACGCTTTACCTGGCTGAGCATACCGAGTTGAACTATGGCCACTGTACTCTCTATTTCAAAAATCCTAACTCATCCAAGGCTTTTTTCACGGCCCCTTGATCGGGCATAATGTAATAAGCCCTTCTTCCACCTCTACTCGTTCCGACCTTCTTTAAGATTCCATAAGCTACAAGTGTTCGTAGTCCCGGTTTCCATACTATTTCTTTTCTCTTCTCTGCGAGACCACTTAATACCCAACTTCCTGCAAATCTATTATATTTTTGGGCACATTCAAGACATTCTATCACAATAGGAATCCATTCTGGGCGTTCTTCTGATAATCTTTTAACTCCATCATAAGACATATTTTGACCTCCTTACATTATTTTACGGTTAAATACATTATAATTAGCATTCATCCATCTTTCAAGCGCAAAAAACTTCTCAAATTAAAAAATTTTCCCTCGTGTCTTACTTTAATTGAATGACCGGGAAGTTTAAAAGCTCCCCAGAAACTTTCGTATAGCTGTTTTTGCTCTGTGAGAAATAAGAATTGAGGTTTGTAGCAATGTGTTCTGCCACACCAATACCTATTTTTATTCAGACAGCCAACTTCAAAAGAGGTTAAGTTGTCTTGCATTAAGTTCTTTAACTTCTTTTAGAATAAACACTTACATCGGCCTCTGCGGGCACACAAAATTACATGGTTTTGTGCAATTATCATAAGACACAAGGGAAATTTCCGTTGAGTCTTAAAAATTTCTCTCCGGCAGCCACGCAGCCCTTAAAGTGAGCTATGATCACGAGATAGTTTATAAAATAAATGCCTGAAAAGAGCCAAATCCAGGCAGCATCAATTGTACTCAAATTGTCGAACGGCCGACTGGATATACCCAAGTGAGGTGCCCATAAACCTGACATCAGGCAGTTTTCATTGGGGAAAGAGAAAATTGTCGAAAATTCTTCTTGTCAACGGGTTCCCTTTATGGCAAATTTAGATGTACACATAAATTTAGCTGGTCATATTAAGAGGTGTAAATATGGCGAGACTTGATTTTATCAATCCTTTTAGGCCTGGTGCTGGTCATATGCCCCCATACCTGGCAGGACGTGATAAGGAAACTAAGGAGTTCGTAAAGCTGTTGAAACAAGATATTATCTTGGAGAACATGGTGCTGACTGGGCTTAGAGGCGTTGGCAAAACCGTTTTGCTGGATACTTTCAAACCTTTAGCGCTTCAAGCGGGTTGGTTATGGGCTGGTACCGACTTGTCAGAGTCAGCAAGTATTAGCGAGGAAGTAACGGCTCTGCGTCTGATCACAGACCTATCTGTAGTTACATCAAACATTATTATCGCCAGCGAAACGAACCAACCTTTCGGTTTCTCTCTAAGAAAAGAGATTATCAATACCACACTAAACTATTCCACTCTGATTGAGATATTTAAGTCCGTTACAGGCCTTCTGACGGACAAGTTGAAAGGAATGCTGGAGTTCGCATGGGGTTATATGAAAGCCCAAAATATCAAGGGTATGATATTCGCGTACGACGAGGCACAAACTATGTCAGACCACCCAGAAAAAGAACAATATCCCCTTTCACTCTTGCTGGATGTATTTCAATCCATTCAGAAAAAGTCCGTCCCATTTATGCTTGTGCTAGCCGGCCTGCCAACATTGTTCCCCAAACTGGTCGAAGCGAGAACATTTACTGAGAGAATGTTCAGGGTCGTTTTCCTCGATAGGCTAAAAGAAAAGGACAGCAGAGACGCCATTGTAAAGCCCATCCAGGACAAGCATTGTCCTGTCAAATTGTCCGAAGGTTCCATCCAGCTTATTATCCAAGTGTCAGGAGGGTACCCATATTTCATACAATTCATTTGCAGGGAAGTCTATGATATCTTTGTGCAGCGAAATCGCAATGGTGAACCACACATCAGTATCCCTATCGAGGAAATAACCCGTAAGCTTGACAACGACTTCTTTGCGGGTAGGTGGGCGAGGGCAACTGATAGGCAAAGAGAACTGTTGCGTGTTATCGCCAGTCTGCCTAACTCCGATGAGGAATTCACTGTTCAGGAAATTGTCGAAGAGGCCAAAAAACTCGAAAAGCCTTTCAGCGCAAGCCACGTTAATCAAATGCTCTCGACTTTGACCGATATGGGCCTTGTGTATAAGAATAGGCACGGGAAATATTCTTTTGCTGTGCCCTTGTTAGGACAATATATCTCAAGACAAGAGAAAGAGCGGCAACGAAGGTTGTTTTGATGAACATGACCCATTGCAAGGAACATCTTACGCCGGCGATGAAGCAGTTTCACCAGTTCAAGCGAAAATATCCGGACTGCGTGCTGTTTTTTCGCATGGGCGATTTCTACGAGACCTTTTACGAAGATGCCGAGACCTGCTCGAAAGTTCTCGGTCTGACTCTTACCAGCCGAAGCAAAGGTGATAATCCTATCCCGCTGGCGGGCGTCCCATATCACGCGGTCGATGGGTATCTAAAAAAGATGCTGCAGGCCGGCTATAAAGTCGCCGTCTGCGAGCAGATCGAAGACCCAAAGACCGCCAAGGGCGTAGTAAAGCGCGACATAGTCCGCATTGTCACCCCCGGAACACTCACCGATGATATTCTGCTGGAGGCAAAAGAGGATAATTTTCTCTGCGCGGTAAGCCTGGGCACAAATGCAACCGCTGCGATTAGCTGGGTGGACATCTCGACCGGGCATTTTTTCATCCAGGAGCTGCCGGAGAAAAATCTTCTCGACGAATTGCTCAGGCTCAACCCGGCCGAGTGTCTGCTGGCCGACCGACGCGGAGAACTATTTGAAGCTGAGACCAGAAAGCTCGCCGCAGACATAAGCCAACTGACCAAAGCTTGTGTTACCGAACGGCCTGCCTGGTATTTCGACCCTTATCAGGCAAGACAACGCCTGCTCAAGCACTTCGGCACCACTACTCTGGAAGGCTTCGGCATCGGTGACGATGATTACGCTCTTATTTGCCCCGCCGGTGCCATTATTGAATACCTTAACGAAACACAAAAAACCACGCTTGGCCACATCCAGAGCATCAAGAAGGTCGAGCGGCAGAAATTCCTGCAAATTGATCAGACCAGTCTGCGAAGCCTGGAAATCCTGCAGACGATTCGTACCGAAAGCAAGAAAGGCTCGCTGTTAGATTGTCTGGATGAAACCGTGACGGCGATGGGCGGCAGAATGATAAGAGCCTGGCTGTGTATGCCTTTATGCGACCTCGGTGCCATTGAACTGCGCCAGGACGCCGTCGAGGAACTTAAGAACGCCGATCCCAAACTTGGTGACATTCGCAAGTTGCTCTGTAGCCTCGCTGACACCGAGCGGATCGCAGCCCGCATCAGCACGTTGCGAGTCACGCCCAGAGACCTGGTCGCTCTTGCAGCGACGCTGCGGCAGATACCGCATCTGCAGGAAATCTTGCAAGGATTTACCGCCGACCTGCTGATGCAATTAGCCAGCCAATGTGACAGTATGGACGAATTGGCTGATTTGCTCGAAGCGGCGATCGAGCCAAATTGTCCCTCGCATCTGCGCGACGGGGGCGTGATAAGGGACGGCTTTTCGCAGGAGCTTGACCGCCTGCGCTCGATTTCCAGAGACGGCCAGAGGTGGCTGCGGCAATATCAAAAAGAGCAGATCGAGCGAACCGGCATCGGCAATCTGCGAATCGGCTACAATAATGTCTTCGGCTACTATATCGAAGTGACCCGCTCAGCGGCGGACAAGGTCCCAGCCGACTACGTCCGCAAGCAGACCGTCAAAAACGCAGAACGCTACATCACCGAGGAACTGAAAGAATACGAAACCCAAGCTCTCGGCGCTGAGGAAAAGGCCCTGGAGTTGGAGCAGCAACTTTTCGACCAGATTCGCAGCCAGGCAGCCGGATATGTCAGCCGACTGCAAAACCTGGCCGATACCCTCGCTCAGTGCGATTGTCTGGCCACTTTTGCATACCTGGCTAAACGGCGAAACTACATCCGGCCCAAAATGAGCGATGGCGGTGAACTTATCATCCGCGACGGCAAACATCCGGTGCTGGCAGAAACGCTCGGCCCGGAATTTGTGCCTAACGATGTCGAGCTGGGGGGCGGAGCTGGTGACATCCTGGTTATAACCGGTCCCAATATGAGCGGCAAAAGCACTTATATAAGGCAGGTTGCGCTGCTTGTCTTGATGGCACAAGCCGGCTCATTCATTCCCGCCTCGCAGGCGACAATCGGGCTGGTTGATCGAATCTTTACCCGCGTCGGCGCTTCTGACGAGCTTGTGCGGGGACAATCCACCTTCATGGTCGAGATGACCGAGACAGCCAACATAATCAATAATGCCACCAGTAAATCTCTGGTCGTGCTCGATGAGGTTGGTCGCGGCACAAGCACTTATGACGGCCTGGCCCTTGCCTGGGCGATTACCGAACACATCGCAAACAACATAAAGTGCCGAACGCTTTTCGCTACGCACTACCACGAACTGACCGAATTAGCCGAGCTATTCACGAACATCAAAAACTGCAACGTCGCGGTGCGCGAATGGATGGACGAAGTTGTCTTTTTGCACAAGATTTTGCCCGGCGGCACCGATAAAAGTTACGGCATCCACGTCGCTAAACTTGCGGGCGTGCCGAAATCTATCGTCACGAGGAGCACCGAGATATTGCAGCAGTTGGAGGCGACTTTTGCCAGAGAAGCGACCGGCGAGCACCTGGCCCGGCACAAAACAAAGCAGTCGGACAAAGACCTGCTCTTTGTGGAAAAACACAAATCAGTGCTTGAGAAACTCGCTTCGGCTGATGTAAATAATCTCACGCCGATAGAGGCAATCAATCTGCTGAGCCAGATAAAAGACACGATGGATAGAAAGACCGAGTGAGCAGCGACAACCATTTGCAGCCCGTAGCTGATTTTGTATAATTACGGTGCTCCTGGTAAAGCACGGAAATCAAAATGACGGGGCTGAGCCTATGCTTACCGATGAGCTAATATCTGCGATTAAAGAGCGATTAGTAAATGGCTTTCATCCTGACAAGATCATCCTGTTTGGCTCTCAGGCAAGGGGAACAGCCGACAACCGTAGTGATGTCGATATCCTTGTCATTTGCCGGTTCCAGGGCAAACGCCGACAGTTAATGCTCGAAATGGACAGGGCCTTAGACGGGCTGGAGTATGCGTTTGATATACTGATTTTGACTCCCGAGGAATTCCAGCGCGATCGTTTTATCCCGGGTACTATCGGCAGGTATGCCCATAAGGAAGGACGAGTGCTCTATGAAAGTGCCCAGTAAAGAAATCCTGCACAAAGTCAGTCAGTGGCTTGAGCATGCCGATGAGGACCTGCGGCTGGCAACCTATGCTTTGAAGATGCGGGGGAAAGCACCTCCGTTTCGCTTGATCGCATATCACGCCCAGCAATGCGCCGAAAAGTGCCTTAAGGGGTTTTTGGTCTATCATAACGTAGATTTTCCATACACGCATAGTATTCGAAGGCTCCTGAAACTATGCGAAAAATACGGAACGTGGGCACAGACCCTCAAAGATGCTGAAGAACTCACCCCGTATGTCATTACCGCACGTTATCCAGGAGAAACTGAAGAGGCCACAAAGCAAGAAGCCCAAAGAGCGGTCGCAATCGCCCAGCAAGTCCACAATCAAGTCCGGCAAGCATTGAAACAACTTGGCCTTAAACTATCACGTTGATAATGGGAGAAACACTATGAACACCTCAATAAAGCTATTCCTAACGACCCTCTGCGGGCTATTACTTCTACAAAGCTCCTGCTCGGAGGTCGAAATCACCGGCAGACAGCAGTTCAATATCGTGCCGGATTCAATGATCAATTCGATGAGCTTCCAGTCCTACGGCGAATTTCTCGCCAAGCATAAGCTCAGCGCCAACGCCGAGCAGACGGCGATGGTCAAGCGCGTGGGCAGCCGAATCCGGGCCGCGGTGGAGCGGTACTGCCTGGAAAACTACTGCTCGGAGAAGCTGGAAGGTTACAAGTGGGAATTTAATCTGGTCGAAGACCCTAATGTCAACGCCTGGTGCATGCCGGGCGGAAAAGTGGTCGTCTATACCGGCATATTGCCGATTACGCAGAATGAGGCCGGGCTGGCAGTGGTTATGGGCCACGAAATCGCGCACGCCTTTGCCAAGCACGGTGCAGAGAGGATGACGCAGGGCCTGTTGGTAGATTTTGGCGGCATAGCTTTATCGAAAGCTATGGAAACCAAGCCCGCCCAGACGAAGGAGCTTTTTATGCTGTCGTACGGCTTAGGAACGCAGGTAGGGGTTCTGCTTCCCTATAGCAGGCTGCACGAGAATGAGGCGGATCGGCAGGGTCTGATATTTATGGCTATGGCCGGCTATAATCCAAATGAGGCCGTCGCTTTTTGGCAACGAATGTCCGCAGAAAAGAAAGGCCCACGTCCGCCGGAGTTTTTGAGCACGCATCCAGCCGGCGAGACCCGAATCCAGAATATCAAAGACCTTATCCCCGAAGCCATGCAATACTACCGAAAGCAGTAAATTAAAAGAGATCTCTTGGGGCTAAGAGAGATCCGATCCCCCGCCTCAAAAAATGTTAACAAATTGTGTTGACAGGGGCTACTAATATAAAATATTATCCTTTTGATAGACAAAAAGGGTTGACAGTTTGCGTTTGAAGCGTGTATAATTGAAAGTTATGTGAAGGCCCTTATTGAATGTATGTTTTGTTGTTAATAGTGACTAGTCGGTATGCTTCCTGCACGCTGGGCTTTGAGGAGGAAGGGTAACATGTCAGCCCGTATTCTAGACCCCATATCTGGTCAAATTGTAAGCAGAAAGGAGATTGAGGCGCTTATAGATACAATCCTTCAAGACCGCAAGAAAGCTGTCGAATTATGCGAGCGATGTGGCGAGAGCAGACGTTTCCTTGGGTGGCCTTTCTGCTGGGAATGCGGGATCAAATTGTTAGCAAAAGGTACTACGGTTCTTGATCGCTGGGAACTGCTTGCAGGCCATAAAGGGGATTATAAGCATAGCTCCTTTGTTGGAGCCAACTTAGACTTTAATTTCAAGAACCAGATTTTCTATGGAAGAGCATTCAAATACTGCGATTTCTCGGACGCACACTTTTCGAATGTTGATTTTAGCCGTTGCAAGTTTGTATCTGTGAATTTTACCAGTGCAACATTTAATAAGTGTACATTTCGAAGAGCCAGTTTTGAGGAGTGTATATTCAGATGCGCAAAGTTCGAACAAAGTGACTTTGAAAAATCAAAGTTATCTACGCTCGAGTTAGTCCGATGTCTATTCACGTCAAAAACCATCCTTTCTAACTGCCGTTTTGAAAACACAGAATTATTTGAGACATATTTCGATACATGTCTGCTCCGGCATACTCAATTTATGGGTAAGTCCACAATAACGCGAGCTGATTTTGCAAATTGTGATCTTGCTAGGTCTGATTTAACATGTGTTGACATAGACAGACTTAGTATCCGGGGCCCGGATACGAATGTAGCTGGAATGCGTCTTATGATAAAACAGAAAAAAGACGTCCAATTTTCCGAAGGCGTTGATACTGGGAAGATGGATTTCACTTTACTTCCAACATGGTCCCTTGCACGAAAGAGCAGGCCTTCTTTCGCACAGAATCTTTTAATTCGCGATATTTGTCATGGAGTTACCGAAACGGTTGGTATTGCAATTCATTCCATCGCTGCAGGGATTTTGGCCGGTCTGATCTATAGCTTAATTTTCGCAACTTTTGAAAGCAAATCGTTTATGTGGTCTTTTATTAAGGCTTCAGGGGTATTTTCTGCATTTCTACTTGGTGTCGCGATTTATGCGTTGATAAATTTGTCCCGACTGCGCAAGAAACAGTTAGCAAGGTCCCGGTATGAATAGCCTTCCTAGTTTCATCTGGGTATAGACCAAGTTTTCCCCTAGGTTTTTGTCAGAGGTATTCGGTGTCAAAGAATGATAGACTAATCGACCTAGTGGAACGTTTTCAGCGAATAGTGAATTTAATCAAATCTCTCGGTCTTATCGGCGGCATTGTATGTCTAGGTGTTGGTCCTGCATGGGCAGTAGTTGAGATCAAAATTTGGAAACTGTCACCAGAAAACAGCTTCGAACAACTCGTAGAAGCTTGTGATAAGGGAAGGCTACTTGGGGCTTTTATTGTATTCTTGTTGGGCGTAGCTGTTCTTTTTTGGCAGTCGAACTTCTGGATGCTCTACCGGATCAAGGGTATAAACAAGGCACAGAAAAAGTATGGACTTGATGTGAAGGTGTCAAGCCTTGCCAAGACTCAGGTATTGTTGGAAACAAGGGGAGGCAGTACGCAGGCTATAAATGAGTGTTTCGACCAATTTGTGCAATGGTCGCAAGACAATAAGCGTATAAAACCTGAAAACCTAGAAACCATTCGGAAAGCCTGGAATGAATTTAGGGGGATAAGATCTCAAGAAGGATAACAGTCCTGAAATCATACTTGAAAAATGAACGCGACGCAATTGCGGAACAGCGTCGTCTAATCATAGAAGGCAAAAAACATTGCTAAACTGAAGACGTTTCCGTACGCTGACACCAGATTTAGTTGCGGATATATAATTCCCAGAATCATCCCACTCAAACGAAAACTCTATCCCAAGTCCCGGCCGATTCGGGGCTGGTATTTCGTATGTCGTAGCGCGGAGTGCGTGAAGGGTTCATGGCGGTAAAAGCGCCGAAGGCCGTCGCCGTGCCGGCGATGGCTAAACAAAATCCACCGCACAACCGCCGGATAAATATTTAGCCCCCAGTTGAACTGGGGGTTATTCGCCTTGGACGGCGGATAAGCCGGACAGGGCGCCGGTCGACCAGCACATCTGAAGATTGTAGCCGCCACAAGGACCATCAACAACAAGAACTTCCCCAGCGAAATATAATCCAGGGCAAATCTTAGATTCCATGGTCTTCGGCTCTACTTTGGTTATATTTATGCCGCCGCGTGTGACCATCGCCTCAGCGATCGGCCTTGTGCAAACAATCGAAAGCGGCACGGCCTTTAGAAAATGCAGCAGTTTCCTTCGCAGGGCCGCGCTTAACTGATTGCATAAAGTCCACCTGCAAGATTAAACTGCTCACACAGAACCTGCGCAACACGCCGAGGCACAATTTCAGACAAAATATTGACAACAGTCTTTTTTGGATGCTCGCTTATCTGCCTGAGAACCAGCTTTTCAAGTTCAGCTTCAGCGACGCCGCTGACTACATTAATAAAAATCTTAAGCGGGTTTTTCTTGTTGGGCAGGAAATCGGTGAAGAATCGGCTCAACTGCAGCACTACCGGTCCACCAGTTCTTGTTGAATATTGCCGGGACCTCGCTGCTCATCAGAGCGAAAAGTTCCCTTCCACGTGCTTGTATCCCTGCTTCCAGTCGCTCTCTATTCATGCCGCAGCTATCCTGCGTCAGGGTTCCCGCCTGACTCCGCCGAGGCGACGCCCGGCGGGATCCCTAAGTAGATACGTACCCCGGCGTGCCGGGGCTGCCCTACTGCGACGGTTTTGCCTTAAGGATGCGTAGACCGAAGATGCCGCCAGCCCACGCGTCGGGATGGGCCTGGAATTTGATGGTAAGGTTATTCTTACCCTGCGTGACTGACGCTGGAATTGGATACACCTGGTCGTAGAACTTGCCGGGGCGGTTGTTTTCAAGACGCTCAGTCGCAACTTGCACACCATCTACAAGTATATCGAAGACACGATTGCCACCGTCGCTGCCCCAGTATGTCACGCACAGCTCCAGCGGTTGATCAGGTAGCACCTTCACATCGTAGCTGAACCATCCCCCATCGGTTGCATGTCGCCACCTGCGGTTGCCCAGGTTGCCGGAAGCAGTTTTTTCGCCCTGCAAATTGTGGGCGCGCTCGTTCTGCCTATCACCCGGACGCACTTGGTCCACCGTACGGGCCTCAAGCTCCTTTTTGCGGGCAAGCTCAACCTTATATTCTTCTTGCCTGGCCTCCCACTGCGCTGGCGTGAAAACGTCCCAGTAAACCATATAGTGCCGGTCTCCGTGCATCTGGTAGAATGGCTCCAGCGTGACATTCGTGCTTTGGCTTTCGCCGAGAATGCGAAATATTTCTGTCGAACCAGTAAAGTGTGAGGGTTTACCAGGGATGGATTTAAAGGCGGATAATATTTGGTCAGACTCAATCACAATGGCGGGATAGTTCTCTGCGACCTTTACTTCGGCACAAAGAACAAGTGGGCCATTCATAAAAGCGAGGCGCTTCGGATTATCACGGAAGGCCTCTGTCCGTAAGCTGAAAGGCATTTGAATCTCGACAATGTCGCCATTTTTCCATGTGCGCGACAGTCTGGCAAAACTTCCAGGCTTGGAGATGTCCGATATTTTCTGGCCGTTGAGTATGATCTGGAAGCTGGATGTCGCCCAATAAGGATGCCGAATGTTCAGATTAAGCTGGACCGGATTTTCACAGATGAACGTAATTCGGCTGCTTTCCTGCTCTGGATATTTTGTTTCTTGGCGGAGCTTCAGAGCCTTTTGCTTCCAGGAAAGTTCTGATGCGATGAACAGGTTGACCCACAGATCGGTGTCGCTGTGGAAATAGATGCTGTCGCCGTATTTGGCGTGGTTCTCAACGCCTGTGCCGGTGCAGCACCAAAACGAGTTGATCGGGTCACAGTAAGTTTTTCTTGAGCCGGAGCGCAGCGGAACATAGTAGCACATCATACCCGTTTGAGGGTTCTGCGAGGCCAGGATGTGATTGTAAAGTGCACGCTCGTAGTAATCAGCATATTCGGCTCGTGGCTCCCAGCAGAATAGATGCCGAGTGAGCTTGAGCATATTGTAAGTGTTGCAGGTCTCGGTGGTATTGGGGCCAAGCGCTTCTGAGAGTTTTTCCTTCGGCGAGAAATGCTCACCATCGCTGTGTCCGCCAATTACGTAAGACCGCTCGTTAACCACGGTGTCCCAGAAGAAGATTGAAGCGGTCTTGAGCCACTCCTGGCCGGTAAGCTCATACTGGCGGGCGGTGCCGACAAATTTCGGAATCTGAGTGTTGGCGTGCAGGCCGGTAAGTTTATCCTGACGCTGCAAAGCCGGGCCGATCACAGCCATGTGATTGAAACGCTGGGCAATCTGCAAATACTTCTGCTCGCCGGTTAGGGCATATAGATCGGCCAGCACTTCGTTCATTCCGCCGTGCTCGGTGTCGAGCATCCTCTGCATCTGCTCATCCGACAGACGTGAATTGCGGGCGATGACCCAGTCGGCAAACTTCCTGCACACCTCCAGAGCCTGCTGGTTGGCGCAGTAAACGTACATGTCAAGAAGCCCAGCGTAAATCTTGTGCAGGGTGTAGTACGGCGCCCAGACTCGCTTGCGTGCCTCGACGCGGTCGATGAACTCCTCCGGATAGGCACTGAGGTAACCGCTGCCAATTTTTGCCTGACACTCTGCAAGGCCTGACACGATGGCGTTGCCTTTTTCCTTGAGCCGTTCGTCGCCGGTGCTGGCATACATCATCGCACACGCGGTCAAGTAATGTCCGACAAAATGTCCTCGCAGTTCGCAATTCGGCTCCTCCCAGCCACCCAAGGGCCTGGCAGAGGAGGGCAGAGCTGCATTTACGCGAAAGTTATGCAGCAGCCGATCCACATCCAATGACAGCAGATAATCTCGGTCCAGCTCCATCGCACGCGCCAACGGTCCTTCAAGGAGGCGAACATCTTCCAGGCAGAATGCTCTGGCTTTGAGCGGAATGACTGACTGCACCTCTTGCTTGGTCTGTCCCTCGGCTAAAGCATCAGCCCACCCAAGACGGGCCTGTATGTTTAGCGATGCAAGGCTAAGGACGACAGCAATCCGCCATACGGCTGGCGGATAAATCCGCCACAGCACCGTAAGGCGTCCTGCGGGGTGCATGGGCAAGCGGTATTTTAGTCTCATATCTTTTCTCCTAAAAGACCCCCAAATAAATTTGGGGGCTAACCGGTTAACCCCGCCATCACTATGGCGGGGTTGCCACTTGTGGCGGCGTGGCGGCTATTTTATGATGTAATAGCAATTTTTGCAACCCTTCAAATGGGTTCGCGTGAAGCACCCCCCGCCCAGGAGCGGGGGCTAATTAGCCTCGGCCCTGGGGCCGAGGGCCGGGGCTAAAAGCGAATCCCCGCTCCTGCGGGGACAAGTTTACCCCTGCGAGGGTTCCCGCTTCGCGGGGTCCTAAAGCAGGGGAAATTTGAATTTCGGATTTCCGGCATATATGTTATTTTACTTATCGAAAGCCTTCGATATCTACGTTTATAGCGAAAGGACAGAATGGATTAAGGAGAACAAGCAGTGAACCGAATATTGGCACTACTGATTGTGGGGCTAACGATTCCAGCAGTTCTCTTCGCCGCGTGCGCAGCAAGCCCATTAGGGGCAAGCAACATGGCCGTGCCGGGAAAAAAGCCGGAGGAACGGAACCCCCAAATATATTTGGGGGCTAACCGGTTAACCCCGCCATCACTATGGCGGGGTTACGCGCTGTACCTGAGAGAGGGCTGGACGATACAATCAGCGGATAAAGTCAAAGAAAATGGCGCGATAATATCCACCTGTAAATTCAGGCCGGGTGGCTGGTATACTACGTCTGTGCCGGCGACCGTTTTAGCAGCATTGTGCGAGAACGGCGTCTTTCCCGACCCGTATCATGGGGCAAACCTGCGAAAGATACCCGGATATAAGGACGGAATATGGTATTCCATGCCCGATGACAGTCCTTTTCGGATCCCATACTGGTATCGTACCGAATTCAGCCTACCAGACGGTTATAAAGGAAGAAATATCTGGCTGCATTTTGACGGCATCAATTACAAGGCAAACATCTGGTTGAATGGGCAAAAAATAGCCGACAGCAACTCGGTGATCGGAATGTTCAGGCGTTTTGCTTTCAATGTTACCGAAAGTGTAACTGCCGGCCGAAATTGTCTTGCAGTGCAGATAATCGCCCCTGGACAATCGCACGGCCGGAACGATAAAGATACGGATATGGAATGTACCAGTTCGTGGGATGATCATTGTCCTTATCCGCCCGATGGAAATATGGGAATATGGCGGGATGTATATATCAGAGTGACAGGCCCTGTGACAATCAACCATCCTCTGGCAGTTGCTGATCTGCCTTTACCAGCTACTGATGTGGCACGTCTGCGAATATCTGTGAACGCACAAAATATTGCTGATGCAGAAGTCACCGGGACCTTGCGAGCTATCATCTCAGACGTGGACAATATTGAACAAGGCGGCACCTCAAAAGGTGACGGCAGACAAATAGCAATTGCTCAAACCGTAACTCTTAGCTCTGGCCAAACAAAACAGATACAGTTCACGTCCGACAAGTTTGGTGAGCTTACCATCAGCGAGCCTCGACTCTGGTGGCCGAATCCTTTGGGACCGCAAAACCTCTACAATTTACGCCTTGAATTTGAAATAGATGGGCAAGTCTCTGATAGCACGTCTATCAACTTTGGAATTTGTAAGGTAACAACCTGTCTGGATGAGCGAGGATGGCGGATATTTCAGTACAACGGCAGAAATATCCTCGGACGTGGCGGAACGTGGATGACCAGCGATCTTCTGCTGAAGTTTTCTGCCAAAAGATATGAGGCAATGTTGCGATATGCAAAAGAAATGAATTGGAACCTGATGCGGGTAGAGGGATACTCAATCAAGGAACTGCCAGAGTTCTACGATATGTGTGATAAGTACGGCATTATGATAGCACCGGAGATATTTGCCAGGAATACACGGGACCATAAACTTCAACTGGAATGTTTTAAGGACCATCTGCTGGAAATAAGACATCACCCATCCGTTGTTCACTTTATCGGCCACGATGAAACGGTTCCAACACCGGATATCGATGCCGGGTACCGCAAACTGATTCAAACGTATGCCCCACATATAACGTATCAATCAGGCTCTGGCGACACTGCCGAGTTACGCGCACGCATGGGCGGATCACGAACTGGTGGACCTTGGCGTTTCTCGCCTCCTTCATATTATTACGGGCGACATTCAAACACGGACTGGACTATTGGACTGCGGGACTATGCGTCAGGGGCAACCTATTCGGGCGGCATCGGCGGAGAAGTCGCTGTCGTTGAAAGTCTTTACAAGTTTTTGCCCGAGCAGGACCGTTGGCCGCCCAGCAAAAATGCGTGGCGTTTCCATACGATCTGCGCCGGAACGTGGCTCGATGGGGACGAAGAAGATAAACTGGTACCTTCGTTTACCAGGCTGCTGAATCGCCGATACGGACAAGCCAGCAATATTGAGGAATTTTCTTATAAATCGCAGCTAATGACCATGGAAGCGATGCGTGCTCTGCACGAAGTGGTAGGAAGGAATAAGTACGATTGCACTTTCCTGCTCACGTGGAAATTCAATTCACCTTGGCCAACCACGCTGTCGTGGAACGTTGTTGATTGGTATCTGGCTCCCACGGGTGCATACTATGGGACAAAGAAAGCCTGCGAACCGTTACACGTTCAATATTCTTACGACAATGGCACTATCTATGTTATCAATAGCTGCTACAGAAGCTTTGACAATTTAGAAGTCGCCGCAGAAGTATACGATCTGGATATGAATAAAAGATATTCAAAAGCCTTAACAATAAACATCCCGTCAGACAGCAGCAATAGGGTATTTACTGTCGATCGGCCAAAAGACCTGACTAAAACGCATTTTCTGAAACTTGAGTTGAAAGACCCATCAGGTAAGCAGATTTCCTCCAACTTCTATTGGTTGTCCACAGAGCCTGACGATCCCCGCTTTTGCGGGGACAAGTTTACACCTTCGAAAGCAGGTGCCAGCTTCAGTGATTTGAATAATCTGCCTGATGTAGACCTGGATGTTTCCTACCAGGCGGAGAAAAAAGACAATACTTGTTCTGTCTACGTTGATTTGGAGGATGCATCTGGCCATTTAGCTTTTGGAATCAACTTAAAGATAACCAAAGGCACTGGCGGTGATCTTGTCCTGCCCATTTACTGGCAAGATAACTATATCTGCCTTCTTCCTGGGGAGAAAGGCCGCGTAAAGGTTGAATTCGATATTAAAGACGTAGGAACAGAAGAACCATCACTTGTCATAGGTGGGTGGAATATAAAGAGTCAGCAGAAGAAAATAACACTGAATTCTTCGCCATAATCCGCTCCACTTGACCTGAGGTAACCATATATGCTCGCATGGCCCGACATCGTAATCATTATAGGATATTTCGTCATAGTCCTGGGGTTGGGTGCGTATTTCACCAGAGACATAAAATCGCAAAAGGATTTTTTCCTGGCTGGCAAGAAGATGCCCTGGTGGATAGCTGCCTGTTCCTTGCAGGCGACAGATATAGGGACGGAAACCTACATAGGAGTTACAGGCGTTGTTGCCGTCACCGGATTGGCTTGGTTGAATTATGATTGGCTGCCTGCCTGTGCCATTCCCTGTATCGTTTCGGCGTGGTTCTTTGTCAGTCATTACTGGAAAACCGGAGTCTATACCATACCTGAATTTATTGAAAAAAGATACAATCGCTCCATGAGAGCACTGTGGGCAGTATTATTCATTATAGCCAGAACGCTCACTTTGGGAGTGGTAATCTATACAATGGCAATTCCATTATCGCTGATTATTGGATGGCCCTGGTGGCTTTCACTACTTATGACTGCGGGCGTAGCAGGTATGTATTGCTTCCTGGGTGGTTTAACCATCGAGATGGTCACAGATGTTTTCCAATTCATAATTATGACGGTTTGTGCTGTGGGATTAATCTTCTTCGCTCTACAGAAGGTTGGCGGATGGAGCGGTTTGCATTCTGCATTACCGCGTCAAATGTTTCACGTAGTATTAAGCAGGGCCGAGGGCACTGCAGACACCTGGTGGGCAGCTATGTTTATCGGCACGCTTTCCTTGGGTCTGCCGTATTGGTGCACTGATCAAAACACTTTGCAAAGGACATTTGCTTGCAGGAGTAGTGCTGAATCGAGAACAGCACTTGTGTTCGGAAGCCTCCTTAAGTACCCAATGACATTTATATGGGGTCTGGTTGGACTTTGTGTAGCTGTATTATTCCCGGATATAATTGCGAAAAACCCGGATAATGCCATGCCGAAGGTCGTTACGTCATTACTTCCGGTAGGTGCAACAGGCGCTGCAATTACTGCACTTTATGCGGCAGGAATGTCATCCTGTGATTCATTATTAGCGTCCATGTCGGCAGTTTTAACCAGAGACATATATCAAAGGTTCTTTGTGACCAATAAACAGGATGCGCATTACGTCTGGGTTGGGAGAATATTCGTAATTTTGCTTTTGATTTGTGGTACATTGTTTGCGACCAAGGTTTACCCGCTTTTTGGTTCGGCATACAAGGCGTGGCAGTCTGTACTCTCATATATACAATTTCCGCTTTTCGCCAGCTTAGCGATCGGGATATTCCACAGAAGAGCGACCGCTTTGCCAGCGTTTATCGGCTTACTGGCAGGTTCGGCGTCAGCCTTTGTCCTTGACAGGTTTGTAGGCCCAGTTCTTACACCGTACTGGTGGTCATTTGTGTGGGCTGGATGGGCTGGAGGAATCCTAACAGCAATAATAACTGTCGGTGGCAGCCATTTCACGCAGCCGTATTCGAAGGAAAAGCTAAAAGGTCTCTGCTGGAAAACTACGGAAGAAGACAAAGCAGGAAAACCAAAACTCCCGCCTGCCGGACGGGCAGGGATAATGGATTGGCGGATCTGGAGCATCGTATCCCTGGCTGTGGGAATATCATTGACACTGATCTTCTGGTTGGTTTTATAGGTCGGCGATATGGAAGAACTGCATCAGGCAAAAGCATTAGGCATAAGTCTGAAAGCGTTTGCACTGCTTATGATTGCGGTCTGCTTGGTATACCAAATGGTTACACCATCTGTGCAATTAGCGGATACATGGTTTTCTTATCTTGTTGGTGCCATCCTTTACGCCATAGGATTGGTGCTGACCCGGCTATAGCAGGAAAGAACACGCATGAAGGCTACTACGGAACACTGCCGCATATCATTCTCCATTGTCAACGAGCAAGACATTTCCAGTGAATTGGACAAGGCCATTCGTAAAATCTTGGTGGTTTGTTTTCCGGCTGACTGTGAATACTACCAGCGTCAAAGCTGGTGGCACTGTATTCCCAGCTATCGCGTTCTTGTCAGAGACGAAAAAGGCTCAATTGTAGCGCACACGGCGGTGGTAGAGCGGATTGTAACTGTCGGCTCAAAGCTGTCAGAGGTCCGTGTGGCGGGCGTACAAAGTTTTTGTGTTCTGCCGAGCTATCGCGGCACAGGCCTTTCAGACAATGTGATGTCGGCTGCGATGGAAGAGGCAAATAGAAGGGGTTTCGATGCCGGGCTTTTGTTCTGTGTGGATCGGCTCAAGACGGTCTACGGACGCATGGGCTGGGTTAAGCTCGACGCTGCTGTCTATATGGCTGATGACAGAGAAGGCAGAATCCTGATACCAGCTAAGAACATTGCTATGTTCTATCCACTAAGGGCAAAGCAATTTCCTGCCGGCGATATCGACTTAGCCGGTACTGACTGGTGACAAGGCTGATGGCCCCGTCAGGGCCAGCCCTTTTTACCGCCGAGTCCGCAGAGCACGCAGAGATTTTCAATCTTGATTTTTTCCTCTGCGGCCCCTGCCTTCGCAGGGGCAAGCCTGTCCCCGCACAGGCGGGGATTCTCTGCGGTTACATTGCTGCCCCGCCAGGCCTGAACGGCTTGTGCCTGCTTATTAAGAAAGTGGGGCCAATACCTGACCGTCCCGCTCCGGCTCGCGCCTTCGCCGAGACGAGTATAGGCCCCGAAATGTTGATAATATTTAGCCCCGCAGTTTACTGCGGGGGTCCGACGCCGTGCCGGCCCCTTCTTCTGCAGGGGCGAGCTTGTCCCCGCGAAAGCGGGGAGCTAAACATTCGCAGCACTCTGCAATTACGGCCACAAGAGCTGCTCAAGCCAGGCATCCGCCAATACAGCAAAGTCCTTGGCATCAACATCATCATCGCCATCCAGATCAGCTACAACGGCAGCACCTTTGTCAAGCCATTCGTTGGCCATGATATCCAGGTCTGCGTAGTCAACCACACAGTTGTTGCTCAAATCAGCAGCGGGCTTACCCATAGAAGGAATACATCTGCTGGGATAAACCCTGATGTCATCAACGTATATCTTGCCCGTACCGCCAGCCTTGGGACTGGCACGGTTGCCAAGACCAATATACATCTTCTTGACAGCCTTCAGATTCACCCCTGCACCGCTGAATTCAGCCAAGCTAATGTTCCATTCCTGCCAGTCTGTTTGTACAGCGGCGCCTGGATCAGCATTGTTGACCACCTTAACCTTACCGGTGTTGTCTTCCACAGCCACGTACAATGGCTCAGCAGTGTTAGTGCCAGTAACGGTCGAAGCGATGTCAGCGACCGTCCAGGCGCCCGTAACTGAGCCAGCGGTCGAAACGTTGCTGAATTGAGCCACACACAACACATCATTCTGATGGCTGGTTAGCGCCAAGCCGATATAAATGTTCGCAACCATTGTGATCGTCACAGGGTTCATGGCATCGGTTTCGGCGCCACTTGGGTCTTTCATCGTCCAGGTAACACCATCGGGCGAATGATAGCCCGTGAA